>Ga0325411_1003219_pt1 | contig 18385 bp, 11 predicted proteins | sample PopdelMetagenome_13_FD_206181 | JGI IMG/M metagenome (GOLD analysis project Ga0325411, IMG submission 206181) | Populus deltoides microbial communities from Bellville, Georgia, United States - Xylem-PdIQD-R4 | ecosystem: Host-associated > Plants > Phyllosphere > Stem > Wood/Secondary xylem...
GCAACATTAAAATGCCATATATCACACAATATACACATTAGGCAAGCATTTTGCAGCAACTTGGATTGAAGTTATCGCATTAATTTTCTGATTTGTTTATGAACATATGCAGTTTTTGTGCATGGTGCTTAGGATCAACATTGATTGCAATGCATGTTACAGGAAAGTAAGGAAAGCCCTTCTTGATATGCAAGGTATACATATTTTCGTTCCTGCCTATTTTACAAAGATATGTCTCAAGTTCAATCCAAAGCATAATTTGATTTTTGTTATCCATTTGTAAAGTTAGAGACACGTTTGATAGAGAAAAAGCAGTGCACGGTAAGTAATGGATAAGCATTTTTTTTGTTTTTACCCGTATCCTCTCTTTTAAAAGAGTATCAAGAGATAGAGTAATCTCAGATATATATGGGTCTAACAAGCTGCCAGACCTACCATTTAAAGCAAACCTCATGATCACGCAACCTACAGTCAAGATTGTGAGTTAATCCTAGAATGACAAAAGAGGTCTCATAAAAGTATGATACAATAAAAACATATCCTAAGGTATCAGCACTATTAGAATGAAGTTGAATGACGCTACGAAACCAGATAATCTTTAATAAGTCAGATTCAGTTTGTTCAAGAACCAAATAATATAAGAATTTCTCTCACACGTTAAACTGAAATGTTCAAAAGTATTATTCATCAAAATTTTTGAAATTTAGGCTTTATATGTGTTTAAATAGTTCTAAGAAATTAACCCTAATGGATATACCATTATGGACTGAATTGACCCACTTACAAAAATTGGCCCAAAACCTTTAATAGTAAGCCCAAACCCGATCCAAACAAGCATTGGATCTCGACTGAAAACCAAAGTATTAATTAAGCTCAAACATATAAATAAAAGTCTGGACAATAGCTTGTTGGTGACACAAAACAAGATAAAATATCTTAATTTTCTAGCTTAAATAACTTTTGGTTGAGATCCACCTTCCTAGATACTCTAGGATTGCTTAACCAACTTTTAAAGTCCTTTAATGCTAGGAAATCTAATCTGAAAAAGAATTTAATTGCTATAGTCTTCTTTCCTTATAGGACTAAGATTTCCCTTCAGAACATGAAAAATAATCTTATAAATTAATTCTCTTTGGAGCCGCCCATCACTTTCATTCCTTGACTAGGAGAATTAAATCTTTACAATTAAATAATCGTTCAAAGTGTAGGATTCAGATATGACAACCTCTTTTAGTTTCCTTGCATGATTAGAAAACTTCCTTCTTTATTGCTAAATATTCTTCTAAATAATAGGGACAATAATGAACGAATTTCCCTTTCAAATTTAGGAGAATAATTTTTTGATCCATGTAAGAAAAGGATCCCAGCATATTAATTAGCCCAAGCCAACTTTGAACTCCACGTGGCCCAAACTCATACTCATTAATATAACCCGAATTAGACATAATAGAAGCTCCTAACTTTGTTGCCTAAATCAAACCCATACATGGGCTAACCTGATTTGGACGAATGAATCATCAAAAAGAATGGATTGAACCCATCATCATGCATAAACAAAGGCTAACTAAAACTATCCCATGCCAAAAACCCTTCACAGCGGAAGGGAACATAAGCTAAATTCCAAGGAAAAACACAATCTTGGCCGAATGGCCTCCTTATCAAACCCAAGCACAAAATTGAAAGCCCTTCATGAGAATCCATGGTTGAACCGTATCATTACCTCTCTCTTTAAAAAGATTCGTCCTCGAATCTTTAATATGAATAATGATTGTTTCATACGCTTATTGTTTAAGTCTTAAGAATACCTTTTTTGCTAACACTTGCCTCCAACAACAACACTGTATGGATATAGTGGTTGATAAGGATTTCAAATAAGCACGTCTTACTAACCACTTACGCATATACTTTTAAATAATAACCATGACTGCCTTTTTTTGTTTTTCATGCTTGCGACGCTGATTAGTACTTAAAAGTATAGTTTTATCAAGGTTTTATATCATCATTTTGAACTTGAAGTATCAATAACTCCTTAACTAAAGCATGTTTTATAATAACAAGTCTGATACCATAAGATACCTTTAATTTATGGTAAATGTTCATATTAAATGCAGGCCTATCATATAAATGAAAGGATTGATTGATGAGTTTAAGTACGAAAATTGAAAGGACAAAGAGAGGGCCAAACTTAGAAAAGAGATGCTAGTTCAGTCTAAACTGGAACACTGTTTGGTAATTGGGTCATATCTGAAGCTGTAGATCTTGGATTTAGGTCTGCCTTATATGGATGGAAAGCTAAGACATAGGCCTAAAACTTTCATGCGGAGTCCAAGATTTAAAAAGGTCGTTTTCAAGCCCAAATTATAGCAACAACAGAGAAGTCTGAATTTGTCCTGCAGCCCAGACACTATTCAGTGTTCAACCCATATCTCGAGTTTTAGAAGCCCAAATGACCTCAAATTTTTTTCCTTGTAAGCTGAGACAATTTTCTAGAACTTTCATGATTCAAGTCTGTTCAAATTATGACATTATCAATGACCTTTTTGGTAGACAAGAAGATAAGTATTGTCACCAAGTCAAGATGTGGCCACCCACTCAACAATTAGTCAACAAATCAATAGTTCTGAATTTTGGCCTATAAAAGGAGGCATTTGTCATGTATTTAGGCATCTTGGTTTTCAGATCATGATCATGCTCTTGCTCTCTCTTTATATTTTGTAATGCTTAAGTTTTGCTTATATTAATCTCTTGCTTATGCTTTTCATTTCCTTTCCTTGTTTATTTATGTTTCTCTCTTTCATTATGTTTAGCTAAGTTTATCATGTCAAGGTGAAAAGGTTACACTAATGGTGTAAGAATAAGTATAATATAAACTCAACATGGACCTTAATGTTTGATACTAACATGTTTTATATTTGTTATCTTGTTCACTTTTAATACTTTGTTTGTTAAATGGTTAATCTAGATTTATGTTGTATAACCCTTGGTACAACAAATACTTGGCACTTTCATAGCCCAACCGTATGGTATAATTGACACCTGTGCTATGAAAGGAACTTGATTTGTTGTTAACATATGGTATAATTGACACCTATGCTATGAAAGGAACTTGATTTGTTGTTAACATAAGTTATAATCATGAATGCCTGACAACATTTACAATTATTAGCATTATTCGAATAAGATAACTAATGTAATCATGTTAAAAATTTATAATCCGATTGGAACCTCCTTTATGTGTGGTTTCTAGTTGAGTAATAAAAAGAGTTTATACTATACTTGTTTGAAATACCATTAGTAGATCCTCTAACCTTAACAATTATCTTATCCTTGTTTAATCCTTACATCAATATCACATCTCAAAGCTCTCTTTATCACTATTATTATTGTTGTTGTTGTTGTTGTTGTTGTTGTTATTTATAATTTATATAATTAACCTCCTTGTGGTTCGACCCCGGTCTTGCCAGGTTATTTATTACTTCGACACTCCTGCACTTAGGAGAAGATATCAATCTTTTGGTCGTGTCAGGTGTTGTTCCTCCTTTTCCATCGAAACTTGAAGGTCATAAAATAATCTTCTACGCTTATCAATTTCTCGTTCTAAAACCCCTACACCAAGCCTTAGTTTTTTCCATTTTTGCTCTGGAATCCTTCTCTATTCCCTCTCCCTTGCTAAATACATGACACCCTTTTTTTATATTTATCAAAAGTCTCAATTCAACACAACCAATCAAAGTTTCAATTATGAATATAGACTTAAGAATCATTAAATATACTAACTTAATTAAACTTTTAATGTGTTTTATGGATTCAATTAAGAACTCAATTGAAGAAAAATAAAGTTTGGAGACTTCATTCAGATCAATTCGTAAAGATTGAAAGATTAGGGGCACAATTGAAACTTTGGAAGGCCAAGTAAAATCAGGTGTTCAATAGCAAGAAATTTGAAGTTTGAAGGCTAAAGGAGACCAAATTGAGAACATTCAAGACCAAGGATCTTTCTGCAAAAGGTGTGCCATATTAAGGGTTGTACCAAACTTTTCTAGAGGCTAAATTGAAGAAAATCAATGTTTAAGGCTTAATTGGGGACTAGATTAAATAAAATTGAAAATAAGGGAGGTGCCAGACTTAAGGGATCTCTATTAATTTTGGCAAGGGTGTAATTGCATAAAATTAGTTAGTTTCACCTTAATTAAGGATGTTTGAGCTTAAATTGAAATAATAAGGACCAAATTAAAATTTATCACAATCCTAAATACAAAGCCTTAATTTTTAGGGTTTAAGTAAATGACATGTCACTCGTTTTTAATGAAGAGATTGAGTGACACCTTTTGTCCATGTTTCATTGTATTCCTCAGCCAAGAAGGTTGATTGAGTTAATATATTTAGATGAAAGTCAACCCAACACAAAGAACCAACAAGATACTCAAACTAAAAGAACATTTTGCCCCTAAAATGACTTACAGAGAAACAATGAACAACTTCCCTCACTTTCCATAACCATAGGAAAAATGTATCTGCGTCTTCTTAGTATTGAACAAGTAGCACCCATCCCCGCCTTAACCATGCATTCACCATTCCTCTACTGGTACAAACCCGACTTAAAGAAGGTCCTTCAGCTCATTAAAGCTGGATGGATCACTTTTAATGATGCACCTAATATGAATTCAAATCCTCTTCCCAACCATGCTTCGGGAAATAGAACGTTAATGTTGTAGAGACAGGAAGGAAGGAAGCAAAAGCTATAAGGATAGCCACGAGTGAGTTATACAAGGTGTTAAAGCCAACTCTCAAAACAATGAACAACTTCCCTCACTTTCAATATCCTTAGGAAAAATGTACCAGCGTCTATTCAACCTCGAACAAGTAACACCTATCACAACTTTAGCCATGCATCTATCATTCACCTACTAGCACAAACATGACTTAAAATGTGAATATCATTCTAATGCTCCAGGACATAGCATTGAGACATGCATCACTTTCAAAAGGTAAGCCCTTCAACTTATCAAAGCACCAAGTGTAAATTCAAATCATCTTCCCAACAATGTTTCAGGAAATAGAAACGTTAATGTTGTAGAGATGAGAAGCAAGGAAGGAAGCAAAAGCTATAAGGATAGCCATAAGTGAGTATACAAGGTGTTAAAGGTAGCTCTTAAAACACTAATCACAAAAAATAATGGTGACTTCTGCCTATATCATTCACACAATGGGCATGACATTGATTATTGCGAAGAATTTCACAGGGAAGTGAGAAGTATGATGGCAGGAGGATTGCTAAGAATTGACACCCTTGAAGAAAACATGAAGGTATGAACGGTGGTTGGGTAAGTATGCAGATATCAACCAACTAAGAATGGGCTACCAAAATTGGTTTTACCATGACAACGGTAAATAGGAGTGAAAATTATAATGTTTGGCCTTATAATTACGACCAATCCCATCCCACCAGAGTTTCTACACTAATTTTTCATGTTGAAATTAGAGGGTTAACTAGAAACGAGGGTTATAGCCCCTACCTCATCTCCTAAAAAACAGAACCCTCAAGAGCGAAGGATTCACCAACAATGATGGGGGATTCCCTCGTCATCTTTTCATCTCTGCCTCCACCAGTTATAGGAGATAAAGACCCCTAGGGTAAACTCTTTTCTATAGGCCTTGGTGAAGTTCCCCCTTCTTTTTTAGCTATTAGTCCTGTAAAGACAAGTATAAAAGAAGGAAGTTAAAAAAAAAGGCAGGGAAGCAATATACTTTGCAATATAACTTGGTAGTATCCTTTGGTCATATTATTGACTTCATATTCAGTTAAAGTCAAGGCTAATATACCATAGTTTCTCTCCTCGTCCGAGGTCAGACAAGGCTTATTGTTCAGTTCAAGGAAAGGGACCCTCTAGCAATGCGAACAACCCTAGATTGGTTGCAACCCCTCTTTTAGGATTAATTATCTTGTTGTATCTTATAACTAACCATATTCCCTTTCACTCTTAAAATGCATTGGCTTTTCCAACAACATCTCCTGCATGTATGGCGCTAATGGGTTTGTTGGTGAAGGTAAAAAACCAACGCATGTCATTGCCACCATTGGTGCTAGCGACCAATTGGTAGCAGCTTTTGAATAGATTAATTATAGGTTCGAACCCAACGAACCTACAAAACATTTCAAATAAGAACAAAATTGTTCATCCATTGGGATATAGTTGGCCTGAACCCAGCTGGTAGTAAATAAACACCTCCCTCGTGAACCCTTAAAGAGGGAAAGAATACCCTATTATATATATATATATATATATATATATATATATATATATATATATATATATATATATATATGGGGGTAGTAATTTCAAAGTAACCCGGTGGAACCCAAGGTCTGTTGTCTGATACGCTCACAAAGTCGGGCATCTAGGCCACATACTCTCTCGATTGGTGGTGAGTCACATATTCTACATCCTCAACATATATGTTGTAGGGGATGTTGTTCTTAGAAGTCTAGGACAACCTCCCTCTCTTTTGGGTATCTCTAATAGAGGTATCGCACGTGTCCAGCATCACGACATTCATCCATCCGGATCAGCACCATCAGGAATGATGTGGATGAAAAAGACAAGGAATTCTTGTCTTTATCAATAGAAAAAAAAAATAAATGAGAGTCTCCATCTAATATTTTGGTCACTAAGAACCTTAACTAGTCTCAAAGTCTAGGTAAAGGGACTAATTGCATAAAGTAAAGGTATTAACACCCTTAATACGTCTTACCTGAGGTAAGCTACATTATTTATTTGTCTAATGTAACTAAGGTAATGTTGTGTTCTCTAACAATTGGTCTATCTAAGGTTTAAGAAAAGTTTTTCTCAATAAGGAGGTTCTTATCTTATTAGGTTAAAAATCTAACCATTATAATGCAAACATAAAAAATAAAATAAATTATCTTTTTATCTAATATCAGGAATATATCTTACATATAAGTTTATAATCTTGCATATTAAAAGAAAAGAATAAAAAAAATTTGGTATTTTTAAGATGTAGGCCAAATTCTTTGGAATTTTACAAACTTATTGTAAAATCCATGCAATAATTTTTTCTAAAACATGTCAAAGTATTTTAGATTGTTTTATAAAGAAAATGCTTAAATAACTTTAGGATTTATAACCATATACAAATAACAAATTTTTGTTTTATTTTTTGAGGTTTTGTTTGGTAAAAATTCATTTTTCTTTGAAATAAAACTATCAAAAACAAGCTTAAAGAGTTTTTGCCAAACACGCCCTTAAACCAAAAAAAAAAAAAAACCTTTAGCAAAAACATGACAAACCAAATAGGGTATCAAACCCTTTGACCTAATTATTATTTTGACTTGACGGGTGACACGAAATGTTTGGTTCAACCATAAACTAAACTAAAAATCCTGGTATGACCCGAAAACAACCCAAAATCTAAACCAAAACAAAAAAAAATAGATCAAAAACACAAAAACTCAAAAAAAAACTTGAACAAAATGGATCAGACACCCAAAAAAGATGAAGAACATCAAAAACACCAAAACAAACCTAGAAACATGGAACTCAAAACATACCAAATTTGGTAAAAACAAAGACACATGCAAGGATCAATAATCTAACATTCATTCACTTTAATTATCTCTTAAATATCTCGATTTTGTCAAAAAGAATTTTTGTTTTAAACCAAAACTCTAGGATTAAAAATTATTTAAAACATGTTATTGAAGTAAATAAATACTAGTTAATCATGTATAAGTAAGGATTATAAGCAAAGAAATTGACCAAAATTGATCCAAACCTAAAGGCTAAGGCAATGTTTTACTCAAGAACACGAAAAACAATGCCTAAAAACCAAGAAACATTACCAGCTAGGGCAACGATTACCAAACCCAGAAATATGATTTTTTTTAGCTTCTAAAACATGTTGTTTTTATCCCAATAAGTCACAATATCATACACAAACATGTTTGAAGAAGAAATTAACAAACAAAACATCAAAGCATCAAAATCAATCATGAGGTACCAAATCAAAAAACTATAGACTTAAAACAACTTATATGTTCATGCAACATCCATTAAAAATTGGTTTTCTGAACCCTTTTTGTGCATTAACAAGCCTATCAAACCCAGGGTAAACACTCTTGCTTTAACATGCATAGCTTAAGTTAAATAAAAACTAAAACAATATTATATATCAAAAACAAATTTAAACAGTAACTTTAATGTATCAAAACATAAAAAAAAAACTTCAAAATAACTTCATTAAATAAAAACCATAGCAACAAAGAGGTGAATGCAACATCATTTGTTAAACATTTCAAATCTCTTTTCTATGCTTATAAACATTAATATAAGAAAAAACACCTTAAGGAGGCCACAAGGGCCTACTTTTGGATAAGATGATATACCTAGAACAACTACTCTCTCTCTTTTCTTTCCTTTAGAAAGTTTTGTTTCTCATAAACTTGTTAAGCTTAAGAAACTTGTGAAACTTTTGTGTTAGCCTCTTAAACCTTCACACATAGCTTCCTTGTCAATATTTTACCCCCTCTTCCTCTATTTTTTTTTTCAATCTCCTCTTTCTAATCATGAGGGGGGTATTTATATGGTTTTGCTAGGGTTTTGGGAGGTCTTGAATCCATTTTTGACATATTGATCTTAAGGGAAATATTGTAAACCCTTGATAAAAACCCATTGAAGAGACGTTGTATGTGAACATATGAAAAGCAAATTGTTTTTTTGCGTGATGATTACACTGTTGGGGCTGACTGAGTTCCCCACTTTCATCGTCGTCTAAGACTACCTGAAGTTGGTAGAAGGGTTGCACACGTTTTATTTGGATCTAACCTTACTCAATTTGGAGGTTTGTAGCTCCACATTCTTTCGTTTGAAGTTGTCAATTCAATCAACAAAAAAACTATCAAAACAGAGATCAATTGACCGAACGACATGTCACTCACCTTCTCTTCATTAAATCTGAATGACGCATCATTTAAGGATTTTGTTTTGGGATTGGAAAATTTTAATTGAGTCTCTCTTCTTCCAATTGCTTTTAATTGTACTCATAATTGCCTCTAGACTTACAATTTCATGCAATTTCACCCCTATCAAACCCAATTGTCAACCCCAAAGTTGACTGATATTTTCATTTTAGTCCTTCGTTCTGAATTTTGTGCATTTCAACCCTCAATTGACCAACAAACTTTCAATTCCTTCAATTTGGCCCTTGATTTGGTCAATTTCAATCGTTGTATCCACACGCCTTTTTCAGTTTGATGATTGATTTTTTATTTCTTTAATGAAGTCATTTATTGCCTATCAAACTTTAATATTTATACAATTAAGCCCCTGATTTGACCAAATTAACTCTTAAAAATTACATTCGACCCCTATACTTTAATTTCTTCCAATTAAAGCCTAAATTTACTTCAAAAAACAATTTTTCTTACAATTAAGACCTCAATAAATTCAATTAGACCTTGAAAAATTCCAATTAAGTCCTTGAACATCCAGTTTTGAATTTTCTTCCTCAAATTAAATTTTTCTTTGCCAATAGGGCCTTCATCAGTCGAAAATATACCGTTAAATTTTTCAGTCTTATATATTTTGATCTTCCTCAACCAGTCTTCAGTAATTTCCTTGGCATTCTGGTATATTCTTCTTACTTGTTTAATTTTGTGATTTTCTTCTAGTATTTATAATTTTCTTTTGTATTTTCTCTTGTTATTTTTTCTAAGTTTATATATAGGGCCCCAAAATTGGTAACAACAAGGGGTAGGAGAAGGACCTCTACGATAAGGGTTTCTCACCTCCCTACTAAAGGTGGATGCTAATGTACCCTCTTTTGTTCTAAGACGCGGTCTAATAGGCCCTTGTCCCCTGTTGCTCCTTTTAGGCTCAAGTTGAAACTTAAACTCCTTGTTGAGGACAGGAGCACCTCTCTTTTTAAAAACAGATTTGACATTTTTGCGGTCCATATGTTATGTTTAAAAGAAAGATAGGGAAAAATGTTTTAGTGATGGAAATGTCTGAAGTGAGTTTTTTCTCCTTTTGAACTAGAGTATAGATGATTTGGGGTCTTTTTATGGGAGCAGTTTTTTTTAAATTATAGAAAGCGAAAGTAAAAGAAAAGTCATAAGCAAGAATAAATAGGGTTACAAAGAAAAAATCTTTGGTGCCCACCATCAGATGAAATATCTTTCATATCATTGCAGATCTCAAAAAGTCTATTCAAATACTATATTAAAAGCCAGCAGTTGTTTCATTTCCTAATGAACATCTCCTCTCTATAAGGAAAAGCCACCTGGACTTAAGGATCCTAATAATGTTATGTAAGACACATAAAATCTTATGAAGAAGGTAAAAAGGCTCTCATTTGCTACTGACTAAGATTTTTAAGATCTTTACGTATAATACATAATTTGAGGGGCTATTAATGGATCAATATTTTTTTAGTTCTTACCTGAATCCTCTCTTCTAAAAGAATAATCCAGCACCCTTAGGTTTCACCAAACACTAAGCCTAGACATATATAGGTCTGGTGAGCTGCTAGACCTACCAACTTAAGGCTCCGCTAAGCACCGAGCTCAAACATATATGGGTCTGACGAGTTGCCAGACCCACTATCTCTGGACTCAGCCAAGCACAGAGCCCAAACATATATGGGTCTAACAAGCTACTACATCCACCATCTTTAAGCCCAAACAAGTGTCGAGCCTAGATATTAAGGGGTTTGTCGAACTGTCAGATCCACCATCTTCGAGCTCAGCCGAGTGTTGAGCCCAGGTATACATGGGTTTGGTGAACTACCAGACCCATCATCTCTGGACCCATGCTCTTTTTTATTATGATAAGTCGGAGATATTTTACTTTGATAAGTCAAAGATGTTTTACTCCCTAACAAGTCCAAGATATTTTATACTTATAAGTTAGAAACATTTTGCTTACACTGTAGCCTTTTCTCTTTGAAAAGAGAAAAGAGATAAGCCTTATCAGCTATAAAAGGAACTAGAATATTACTAGCCTTATCAGCTATAAAAGGAACTAGAATATTACTCGAAGACAGGTTCAATTTTTCAACTCCTGATTGTGTATCTATTCTAGGAATTCTTCTCTAAAAAATAATTGTATATTCTCTCAAACGATACTCATTTAAGCATCAGAGAGTCGTCAAATATATAAAAAATAACCTTTTACAGGTATCAAATATGATCCACCAATTATCATGATTAAAAAGAACGGATCAGATTGTTAGAACTAGAAAATTAACTATTTATCCAAGATAACAACTCGGCTCATGAGCCTATTGGATAAATCTAAACGTCATTAGTAAGTATATGGGGAAAATTTATTCCTGAAGACGCAGCAATCAAGATTAGGAAGAAGAATAATCGCAGAGTTGAGATATTGGATATACAAGAGTTTGACACCACGATGAAAATCATGATCAGAGACCCCTGACTAATTCTTGGAATGCTCTTATGCCAAACCAAATTGCAACTTGAGAAAGTCGGCTTTCTCATGGAAAAGTTCATGCATCTTCTTCCATAGTTTTCCTGTAAACATATTTGAACTCGAGATCGTAACGCTATTTAAACATAAGTACATACATATTTGTCTGTTTTAACTAATTTAACATGCTCAAATACGTGCTACCTCAATGTGCGACTTTTCATTGGGCTTCTCTTTCTTTCCGTCCTAACAAAATCATGGAGGAGACTCAGTTTAGCAAAGCCAAACTTTCTCGTCTCTTTTTCTTGCTGTCAATGCTGATAGTTAATGAAATCAGTGGTTCTTTCTTTCTCTCTGTCTTTTTCCTTTACTTGAGCAATGAATATAAATTTCCGTAGTTTCAAAATTTCCACTTCGAATATTTCGCATGCCAACACGACTAGATTAACTCTTTCGCTTGGAACTGTTCAAATAAAACTTTAGTGGACTAATCAAATCCCACGCCGCACGTCTAATTTGACGAGCATGCTTCCTCCTACAAATATTTCTATGTATTTGACATTCTATTAATGTCATTATATGCTATCCACGTTGTTAAAGTCAAGAAGGCAAATTGATTTGAACCCTAAAAAAATTGAATGAAATTTACAAATCTAAGATCTATCTAATTCAAGTTTGCTGAAAATAGAATGAGCTTATCACAATGAAAGACTTGTTGCAAAGCAACAAGACTATAAATTAATCCAATTACAACGCGTACACCTGAAGACAAGAAAAAGAAGTATAAATCCACAACAAAGATTGGTCAATTCTTTGAAGTTGAAAGTTCAATCAACAACCAAGATTGACAATCAAAGGTCGACAAACCATATTTAGTTTTAAAAGCATTTTTCCATTCATCCCCTTCTTTTATCGTAATTTGATGATAACCACTTTTTAAATCAATTTTCAAAAACATTTTAGAACCATGCAATTCATCCAACATATCATCTAATATAGGAATAGAATGTCGATACTTTACAGTAATGTTATTGAAAGCCCTGTAATCAACACACATTCGTCAAGTCTTGTCTTTCTTTGGGACAAGAAGCACGGGAACTGCACAAGGACTCATACTCTCATAAATGTATCCTTTCGACATCAACTCCTCCACTTGTCGTTGGAGTTCCTTAGAATCTTCGGGATTGCTCCTATATGCCGGCCTATTTGGTATATCATCTCTTATGAAAAGACATCTTCAAATTCCTGTAAAAGAACTTTAACAACACTAGGAACATAAGAATCCAAATTATCAGAGTTAAAGTATGCCTCCTTATACACTAGTAAAATCATAGGCAATTCAGAAAGATAAGCATGTTTAAGATCACTAGATTTTGTAAAGAAATTAAGGTTTTTCCCCACTTTTTCTACACTCTCTTCTTTTCTAACCTTTTTTTTTTCTTCTCTCCACTCTTGGCCTCTCTTCTATTTTTTTCTTTTTGGTCGTGACCCTCCCCTAATTTCTTAAGGGCCGAAACTTTGTCCCCTTTTGTTTTCAACTCATGGCTCCCTTTATTTTCACTCTTCCTCACATTTTCACCATGTTGTTCGGCTTGTTCTTCCACTTTGGCCGAATATGAGTGCTCCTCTTCATAGCTTTTCTTCAACTAAATTTGATCTTCATACACTTGCTTTGGTGTTAGTGGGGCAAGTGTATAAATTCTAACACCCTTCTCCAATGAATACATGTTTTTAAACCTATCATGCTTGGCTTTTCTATCAAATTGTCAAGGCCTCCCTAATAACAGATGAGAAGTATGCATAGGCACAACATCACATAACACTTCATCCTTATACTTGCATACTGAAAAAAAAAATCATCACCTATCTATTCACCCTAACAACATCACATTCATTCAACCATTGAAGCTGATAAGGCCTCTTATGCTTTATAGTATTCAATCTCAACTTTCTAACCAAAGTAACACTAGCAACATTAGTACAACTACCACTATCAATGATCATATTATATACCTTATCGTTGATTAGGTATTAAGTATAGAATATGTTCTCCCTTTATTGCTCCACATCATTCTCCTTAGTCTGAACACTGAGCGACCTTCCAAAACTTTATCACCAACAACATACTCTAAATCACTAGCATCCTCAAGTGGTGGCATGTCATCACAATCAGACTCCTCACTAGTGGACACAATCTCTCCATCATCCTTTAGAATAATAACTTGATGATTTGCACACTCTAATGCATAATGTCTCAATCCATGACATTTAAAACACTTTATATCATGATTATGCTTCGATTGGACTTCTCCCTTAAGTTTTTTATCATTGGGCAAAACCTGCTTCTTCATGGAGGTGTGTTCGGCAACTTTAGAAGTCACTTGGGCTTCGATAACGCACTATCCTCTATCCCATAATTCAGCTCCTAACCCAAAAAAGACCCTGAATAAGCTCTAAATTATGTACTATCCTTCCTTTTCAACTATCCTTCAACCTTAATGGCTAAATGCACTAGCTCTTCCAATTCAACATAAGATTGCAACTCTATCATATTAGTTATATCTCTATTTAAGCCATTCAAAAACCTAGACATAGTAACTTTCTCATCTTCATTAACATTAACTCTAATCATAGCCACCTCTAATTTTTTTTCTAATACTCCTCCACACTCTTATTACCATGTGTAATCATTTGTAAACGATTATACAACTCCCTATAATAGTGTTTAGGAACATACCTCTTCTTCATTACTGTCTTCAACTCCTCCAACGTGCTAATTGGTCTTTCTCTATTCCTTCTTCTTTCTACCACCAATCTCTCCCATCAAACCATGGCATAATTAGTAAACTCCACTACAGCTACCTTAACCTTCTTTTCTTTAGAGTACCTATGGATGTCAAAAATCATCTCCACCTTATTTTCCCAATCCAAGTAACTTCCGAATCAGTTTTTCCCATAAAGGTTAGGATTTTTAACTTATTACTACCTAAATTTCGGTCTACATCTCCCAAATCATCAAAATCCCTTCTATACTCAAAATCCCTATGTGGTCGAATATATCCCCTTCTTGGCCGATTCTCATACCTCTCTTCCCTATGTGTACGAAACCCACTACCACGGTTAAGATCATCCTCGGCTTCATCTGCAGAGTTTCCAGCAACATTCTCCTCCTTCCTAGCTTCTCTACCATTTTTACTACGTCCCTCATCAGACTTAGTCTCTAATTGTTCAATCCTAGTCATCAGCTCACCAAACATAAATTTCATCTGTTGTTGTATTCTCAAAAGCCTATTTTCTGGGATTTCACCCTTTCTCTATGGCACACTATTAGAAGACATTATTTGTTTTTCTTTTTAAACATGCATGAAAATCATTAGCAATAAAAATAACACCTTACACACTCGTGTTTCACATAAATTTATAGGTTTTTCACTCTCATATGCTCTATACGTCTTTTTCCACTCAAATTACCTTTATTAGTTCTTGAAATCACTTAGCAACAATTCAGAAAAGCAACCAACTACGCAGTGAATTTAAAATTTGATATAGACTTAAGAAGCAAGAAATTTACAAAACTAACAAAACAAAATTACGATGACAAATTCACCAGTAGCAATGCAAATTTATGCGAGTAATATAACAATTCAAAGACGCAAAATAAACTAAATGGAAGCAACAATACTAAAGAGATTTACTATCCAAACTGAAAATTAAATCAAACATTGATAGAACCTGAAGAAACAAAAAGATAAAGAGGAACACAAATTCCCAATGACCAATTTTCTTTCCGTAGCTCTTGGTCAAACTCCAGAATATTGATTTCCTTCTCTCTCTTTTTTTGTATTCCAATTCAGCAATCAAGAAAAAAATACAAGAACACACTTTTTTATGTATATTTTACGGCAAGATCAATAATTCAAAAATAACATTACCTTATGATTTTGTGTTCAAGAATTCAAGAGGATTCAAGAACCCTAATTTTTTTTTAATATATGTGGCCGAAACTAATCAAGAAAAAACTCAAGAAACTAAAGACACAAATTGAAGGATATAACATGTGATTAGATCTGCTCTGATACCAACTAATACAAACCCTAACATAATTGAATGGGATTTACGAACCCAAGATCTATCTAATCTAAGTTTGCTGAAAATAGGATGAGCTTATCACAATGGAAGACCTGCTCTAAGGCAACAAGACTATAAACCAACCCAATCACAACGCCTATACTTGGAGACGAGTAAAATGAGTATAAATTCAAAACAAAGATTGGTTAATTCTTTGAAGAGTTGAAATTTCAATCAAGAACCAAAATTGACAACCAAAGGTGTGCTGAAAATTATTCTCAAGTGTATTTATACCCCAAGCCAAAAACACTAGTTTTCCTAATGGGTCACATATAAACCCAATTTAAATAATAATCAACTCAAGCTAAAACTAGCCCAAACTAATTAAAATAAATAAAATAAACAAGTCTAACACCCAAACAAGTGTTTCCTCATAAAATAAAGAAAGTTTAATCGCTCAACTAATTTAATAAAACAAGTTCGGTTATTTCTGTATTCTGTATGGCAGCAGTAAAGCTTAACTTCATAAGGATGGTTCTCTCTCGTCTTAAATAATTAGAAGACATTCCATAAACGGTTGGAAAGGTATAGAAGTCTAATTTCCATCCCAACTATAATCACCTCAAAATGGGATCCGTATCTCAAGTTATGATCAAAACAGTAGCAAAAGGTCAAACTGACCGAATCTAGTCTTCTTCTCACAATCCTGATGTAATGGTCTTGGTTCCACCAACAAGCCTCTTTTGAACATGAATAAGATTAATCATGGCTTGCTCCTTATTATTTAATATCCTCTTAAAGTCCTCCTTAGCCCACATATCTTGAAGAAGTCCATTGAAAGCCTCTTTGAACCTCTTAGCTCTAAGCTTTGTAACTAGACCAACCAAAACGTCCAATGGATCCTTTGGTGCTTGGATCGCGTCATAAATTTATCAAAACAAAAAAATCCATTGTATAGAAAATCACAATTACATTGAAGAAGAAGGAGAAGAAGAAGATAAATGTTGCATGTAACTAAAAACATAGACTCTGTCAAGGTGGACAAAAGCTTGTTTGAGAATGTAAACCTCCAGAATAAACTTTTACATAAATTGAAAATAATATAGATGGAAAAAGTAAAATGAGATAATTAATATACAAATTCAAATAAATTAAATTTCTAAGACATGGGTTTTTTATAAAGAAAGAAGAGAAAAAAAGAGTTATGACCATATTGTAAAAGAGAGGAAAGAATGGGTCAAATTATAATTAAAAGAGAATGACACTATAAATACCTCATTCTCTCTTCCATGTGGTTGGCTGTATAAGGTAAGAAAGAGGTGGGGAAGATTTCAGATTTTTCTCCACCAAAATTAAGGGGAAAACACCAAAATTTTTAAGATTATACAAACTTTAAACTACTAAGTAAAGAGAACACTCCTTGACAAAGAAATTAACAAGGAAACAAGTGAAGAAATTGTGAGGAAAAGAGGAGGAGAGGGTCGGCTGCATGCAAGGAAGGAGAAGCTAAAAATCTTCAACCAAATTTGAGTTGAAATTCAAATTTCCTCAAGGTAAGGACCCTAGACCTAATTGTGAAAACCAATTAGAAATTTGATTATAAATTATGCACCAATTTCAGATTTTGTAAATTAGGGTTCTTGAATGAAAATTTAGGGAAATGCAGATTTTGTTAGAATGAAGTTAATTAAACTATTATAAGTTGTTTTAAACACGAAAATCATGCAAAATTACCAAAGAAAAATCAATGACCAAAGGACATGTAAGGGTTGAATGGGAGGAAAAGAAATTCTGAATTTATACTTGATAAACCTTGTGATATGTGTTATGATGTGAACAATGAGTAAATAAGATAAACCATTGCATAGAATGGAAAAGGGGACCCTTAGTCCCCTTAAGCCAAGTTCGACTAAGAATAGATTGAGGGGAGGGAGGAAAAGTTTTGGCATGTTATATGTTAATGATGCATGAATTAGTTGTAGTAGAAAGCTCACTGATTAGTACTTAAAAGTGCATTTTTATCAAGGTTTTATATCATCATTTTGCACTTGAAGTATCAATAACTCCTTAACTAGAGCATGTTTTATAATAACAGATCTGATAATATAAGATAGCTTTAATTTATGGTAAATGTTTATTTTAAATGTAGGCATATCTCACAATTCAAAGGATTGATTGATGTGATTAACTATTGAAAGTGAAAGGACAGAGAAATGGCTAAGATTAGAAAGGAGATACCGATTCAATTCAAATTGGAACACTGTTCAGTTATTGGGTCATATCTGGAGCTGTAGATCTTGGATTTCAGCTTAATTTATATGGATGGAAAGCTAAGAAATAGGCCTACAATGTTCATGAATAGTGTAAGACCCAAATCTACCATTTTCAAATTCAAAGTTTGGCCACAAAAGAGAAGTCAGAATCTGTCCTGTAATCCAGCCCAAACACTGCTTAGAAATTTACCCATATCTGGAGTTCTAGAAGGCCAAATGATGTGAAATTTGGTGGGTGGAAGGAAAAGACAATTTCCAACAACTTTCATGAAGAAGATTTTCACAAATTCGGATGGTAACAATGACATTTCATCCAGACAAGAGCTTGAGGTCTATCCACCACGTCCACCAACAGCACTACTCAGTATTTTAGCCATATCTCGAGCTCTATTGATCTAAATGCTCTGTAATTTTATGGGTGACAAGATAAGATGATTTCCAACAACTTTCATGAGGAACACTTTGCCAAAATCTGAATGGAGCAATGTCATTTCATCCAGCCAAAGTGCTTGAGTGCTGCTGTCCACCAAGTCCACTAAATCAATAGTTGGCCACTACATCAATAATCAATTACCAAATGAATAGTTCTGAATTTTA
>Ga0325411_1003220_pt1 | contig 18383 bp, 10 predicted proteins | sample PopdelMetagenome_13_FD_206181 | JGI IMG/M metagenome (GOLD analysis project Ga0325411, IMG submission 206181) | Populus deltoides microbial communities from Bellville, Georgia, United States - Xylem-PdIQD-R4 | ecosystem: Host-associated > Plants > Phyllosphere > Stem > Wood/Secondary xylem...
AATGAAATTCCATTTCTGCAGCGTTAACAAACCACACAGTTGTCTTGAAGCATGGAAGATATTTCCCAACTCTGGAGAAGAAAGTCTTACCCACTTTCTCCGGCCTGTACAATTTAGAATCTAATGACAGTACTCCACAACTCTCGTGTCAGTTTTAGTTAGATGGAATAAGTGTCAAGCAGAAGCAAATGTCGCATTATCTAAAAGTGAAACAGAAATTCTCCTAGCATGTGCGTATGTACAGTCATTATTTTTTCCTTCCTTCTGACGAGGGGAAGAAAAGGAGGGATTGCTTAACTTTAATTAGGCATGCACATGCATGATGCAATGGCATGTTTTCGTGCTTGAACTTGCTCCTAATTCATTGTCTCTTCCTAGTCCCGCAAAATATATATCTTAATTCAACATCAGATCATCAAGCTTGCCTGTAGATATAATGATTACTGCAGCGTCTAAGTAAAATAGCCAGAAGAAAATAGAAAATAGCCTCAATATTGATCACGGGCGTCGATCTAAGATTTTGGTTGATTATTGCACCTCAAGACACTCACAGGCATATTTTGTGGGAGTGGGTATTCCTCTCAGACCTTATTCTAGGGTTTAATTTTAGGCGCTGACATTGTTTAGAAGGTTAGTCATTCTCCTCGAGCTAGAACCTAGCTTATTTTGCTTCATATATTCTCTCTGGACCCCATACCTGCAGGCGTCTATTCTGGTCTATATTCTCTATCTTTTTTCTAAAAAATCTAGTTTCTATCCTCCTAATTTGACCCTGTGCATGTGTATAAATTACGATTTTCTGTGTGCGCGGAGAATTAGGGTTCGCTCTCCTTGGACCTAGCTACTAGCTTGGCTTAGGAATTAGGATTTAAATTTCATTTCCCTTGCTTCCAATCCGTAGGCCATAGATGCCAAAATAAGACTACAAAATGAATATAATGGTAAGAACAGCCGCTTGTTTTATAAAAAGATAATATATAATGCGGATGTGGGTGCAAGGTGTGCGTTTCCATTTGCTTGGGAATAGTAGCCAAACTGCCAAAAGTAGTGGGCTTTATCATCGATTCATGCTCACCTCACATGGCTCCCCTAACTCTCCCAGTACTCTCGTTCTTTCAAGCGAAGACGGCCTCATTGAAGAGGGCAAAGAGCATGGAGCCACAGTGGATGCCTCCTGTGATAATCATTTGTTAACAATATATTTAGCAATTTTTAAGTCTTCCAATGAAATTTATGTTAAGTTAATAAATCGATGCACTTTAAGCATATACTAGTGTTAGTGGCACAGCGCTTTGCTTGCGGAGTAAATTAACCTAAAGTTGGATGAGAAGTTGTATTCTCAAGTACAGACAGCGAGCCATTACATCACTAAAATTCTTAAAATGACTTTCCGCCCGCTTGCCCCTGCGTTTTAACACTTTCGGCCCATCACTCGTAAGCGGCGAAGCACGATTGCCTCCTCTTGTTTCTCCTCTAGTGGGCCCGGACCAGCCCAGCCCACGGGGATTTAAAAAACATTAAATGGTGTTTTTTAAATTTTCTTCTCTCAAGCAGTGCAAGTACTGTAGCCCGACCACATAGATCACCAAGCGTGATCTGTAAATATCTATCTTGCAGTACTGGAGCCCTCGTTACGAGTTGGAGCAAGCAATCCGTGCCGTTGACATTTTTACGTGAGATCATAGCTATAAGAAAATCAAGCTATAGATCATGTCATGATGATGGCAAACCATAAAATAATTCTCAATAATAACTCGATCGGTTGTGAATAATCAAGCAGTAAGAAATTAATTTTATTTTTTTAATTTAAATTCTATCATCTCTATTAATTGATTCAAAGTCTCGAGATGACAAGTTTTTTTATAGAAATAGAAATATATATATATATATATTATATTATATGATTTCATTAGGCATAGGTAATAAATTAAGATTGATTAAAAGTTTAGAAAGATAAGGATGGCTTTTTTATGATGCAAGCATCAATTATCATTACAATGGACCGCTGAGGCACATAACCTGTCAGATATATAAAAAGAACAAGCACTCTTATCAACATGACGTCACCTGTGATCCACCACTGTAATGGACGATCCTCGTACAACCAGAATAATGACCACCACTTTCGCAAAAAATAAGGCAAGCAAGCGGTCTTCTCTTTCCTTCTCCCTTTATCTTCACCATACTGATTTTATTTATATGGATTTATATCGTAAAAAACTTATTTAAAAAAAACAAATTCTTTCTCACCACTAGATCTGTGATCTATCCCTAAGACTATTTTCAAGCAGCCATTATTCTCGCCGTGGAAAGTGTTTAGAGAACATTCATTTCTACTTATTGAAGGTCTAAATGATATTAATTACTTAAAAAACAAAGATTATCATTAACTTTTTTTACTTTGAAAAAAATATTTTCCCACTTTTATAATAACAATAGTAATTATATTTTAAAAATTAGATTATCATTAGTATTTTCACCTCTTCAAACTACGAATTTACAAATATGAAAATTTTATTTTCCCACTTTTATAATAATAATAATTATTATTATTATATTTTTTCTTAAGTTTACTATAATGGTAATATAAGAAAAATTGATTACAGCAATAAACTATTTTTACAGGTAACCACTTGAATGATAAATTTTTAAATATACATGAAGGGTAAGATAGGTGTCATAATTAAAAAATTAGTTTTTTTTAGAAATAAATTATAAAATATGAATTTATTGATCTTTTAAAAAATAACATAAAACTTAACGATCATTTTTCTTTTTTCACACCTTTTCCATAAATGTTTCGGTCGAGGGGTCCCAATTAAATTATACTTTCTCCCCGATATTATATTTGACGTTAACTGGAATACAAAAGGGAGGCTATGTAAAACAATTAATTCTCAATAGAATTAGTATTAAACTATTAATTGAAGGGTGACCGGAGGATAATTTTTATTCTCTGTAATTGAATGCTGACTTGAAAATAGGCTGACTAAAAAAATAATAATAAATAAACCCTATGCTGCAGCAAATAATTAAAGAAAAAAAAATTACAAGGATGAATGGTCCAATGAAATTGACACAGGCTGACAAAATACTCGATAATGCTAAACTTGAAAGCGGGTTTAAGTTAGCATCAAATGAGCTATTCCATACTGGAAAAGTTTTTCAAGCAAGGAAGAAGAGTGAAAACATACAGCTAGCCAGTATGCGTAAAGTTGTGGTTATGAACACAGCAAAGCCGTGTCCCTGTTCTTTTGCAATTGTCATTCCATGTCAAGGTAAGCCCCTTTATTTTCTTTTTGTCGAGCATGATTACCTTTTTTTTTTTCTTTTTTGAATTCAATCTTGAATGGTTTAATGTGTGGTTGTTTTGTATTTTAGTCCACAGTTTCTCAGTTACTCATAGTTTAAAGATTTTAATGAATTCTGGGCAGGATCCCTTTTCTTCAGCAGACAATCTATTTTTTTTTCTCGGTTAAAAAAGTGAAGTAAGGAAAAGAATGATGTTATGTATCTGGTTGTGACATATTCTAATGCTGATTTTGTCCGATTCATGATTGACAACCTTAATTAAAAGTCGAAGGAACTGGTCTGATGCACAATATAATATGGTTCCTGTTAAATTTTAAAAGCATGAATCTTATGATGTAGCACACCTCAAAAGTTCGATGAATAAATCTTGTATTGTTGAAGGTTTGGTGATTTTTATGTTTGTGTCTCTGTTGATTTCTGTTCATAGATGACCAAGTTTCAATTCTTATACGATGCTTCTGTTTGTATGAAAATGATATATTGGATTGGAGATCTCACTCATCATTTTGTTTACTTGATCTGCCAATGCTTAAGACTGTATTCAATTTCATGCTTCAGAAATCTGATCCTCTAAATCTTTGATCTGATGTTACAAGATGGAATTTTGAGTTTTTGTTGGCAGGTTTGGGACGAATCCCTTATAATTTTTCTTCGTGTTCGTTCTTGTTATGATATTAAAAGATGGCACATGGATACAATGCTAACTATTCTTTCTGCTAAATTCATTGCTTATATTTTCAGGTTCAAGCTTGAGAGACTCTTGAATCATGAAGTTTAAAGAAGGGAATTTGGTGGAGGTTTTAAGAAGAGACCATGAGCCATGTGGTTCGTGGTTTCCCGGAAGTGTAGTTTCGGCCCGTGGCAATTATTGTAAAATTAGGTACAAATCACTTTCGAACAACAAGGGAGAGCCAGTCATGGAGAAGGTGCGTGAGGAGGATGTCAGGCCTCAGCCCCCTCATAAAAAAAGGAAAAGATGGATGGTTGGTGATGTTGCTGAGATATTTGATTTTCAATGCTGGAGAGAAGGAAAAATTGCAAAGGTGTTGAATAATAACCTCTTTGTTGTGAGGCTGTTCGGGTCTATCCAACTCAAAGAATTTCACGAATCGAGCATAAGGATTCAGCAGGCCTGGCATAATAATAATTGGTCGGTGATAGGAAAGGTATTTGTTTTCCTGCTTATGCTTATGCTTTGGTTTACCTTCAATTTCTCCTTGGCTAACCCTTTCCAGCTGTTCCAAAAATCTGCCTCCTCCCTCTGTATAAATGCTAGTTTATCATACTTTGAGATTGAACTGCATTTTGATCTGCAAACTGAATGTTTGACATTCTCTTTCTAATATTGAATTGCATGCAAAAGTTCTTGAAAAATCAGCTTAATAGTAAGCTTTTATTGACTTTTCTATATAAGATCTTGTGCATGTGTGCTGCTGCTTGTGAGCACCAGTCTTCTGATATTTTTGATAGTTTATCATACTTCTGGTCTTAATGTATTATGTCACTGCAATGTTTCATTTAACCTGTTTTCCTCTGTTTTAAATCCATGTATTTTCTAGCCATTCACTATCATATGGCTGGACTTCTTCTTTGAACCCAGTGTGTCTGGCTGCTCTTGATATAAGTTTTTTTTTATTTATTTGCTTTTAGTTTTCCTCTGCTGTGCATCCATACACTCGTATGAGAACAATTACAATTTATTTTGACGAGAATTGTGTCATTTTATTCTTCTAGTCCAAATGGTAAAGGTTTCTAACAAGTTTTGCAGGGAGAAACTGTTACTGATATCCGAATAACTTCAATTGCAGGTTGCTCAAAATATAGAACACTCCAAAAAATGTGCAGAAAATAAGTCAAAGCATTCAGGTAGCTTGGTGCGAAGGGCTCTGGTACCAGTGACGAGGAAAGATCCATGCTTACTAGAGAAAGATGGACAAAAACACCTTAAAGATGGACAGCATAATGTCAAAATGGGTCTTGACCAGCATCATCTTGAAAGATCTTCAAAGGACCTGGTTTCTTGTATGGAAGGATGCCACAAGCAACTTGTACGGAATCTTCCTTTTTTTAAGCGGGCAGACAACATTTCTTCTGAAAAATTAATAGCGGATGAGAAATTTAAGGGATCTAGTGAGATGAATGCCAACATGGTAAAAGCAACTACTGAGTGGTTATATACTTCTTCCAGGCCAATTTTGACTGCAGATAGCAACCAAAGTTCTGTTGCTAGCTGCAGTTCTAATGGCTTCGCCGACTCCTCCAGTCATAATTTCCAAACACCATTGGATAATGCATCCCATAGGTCAGATGCCGAGTCATCATTTGTTTCCTTTTCTTTCATCAAGCGTTTAACTCCTTATTTTGAACAAAAGCTAGAAGCTGAAATCCATGAGCTAGAGTTTCATGCTTATCGGTCAACCGTGCAGGCATTATATGCCTCAGGTCCCTTAAGTTGGGAGCAAGAGTCACTCCTAACAAATCTTCGCCTATCCCTTCACATTTCAGACGAGGAACATCTTCTCCATCTGAGGCAACTATTATCCACTCAGGTCCTGTAATCATCTTCTTTTCTTCACCACCTTTTTCTTTGTAGGTCTACACAATGATAACTCTGGAATTGGTTCCAGCTGATTTCAAACTACTTCATGGTTGGTGGCCTCGTTTCAACTTCTGATTGTACATCAATGTTTCCGTGTACATTGTTTTGAAATATTCTAGTTTCTGTTCCTGATGCTTGCTAATGATAGAAATCCTTGTCTTGCATGTGCTCTCGGAATTCAGCACCTCACCAGATAAGGTTATACGTATGAATAGAATGTTTTGGTCTGTCTTGTTAAAACTAAGTTGGCTGGCATGGCACTCGTGAAGATCCACCGCCAAGTATCATGCCTGCTCATTTCTATCAGGCAGTAGACTGCATATACTGGACTGTGGTTCTATCACAGGAAAGGGCTTATATGATATTATAGGATGGATATGGAGGCGTTTGCCTAACAATTAGCGACCTGCTATGGAAATTAGTGTTTTTCAGCTTCAAGAAGTTGAAATGGATCCCTTTGAAATCAAACAACAAGTTAGTTTCTGCAACATTGATCTATCCTACATCTAATTTCTGGAAGTCTGGTGCAAACCATTCCAACATAGCAGTCTCTTCGTAAGTGTCATAAGATCCATTACATCTGGCTGTATACGGTGCGTGCGCATATGAACACGTAGGATATTTTGGTCTTCTAAAATATAGCGTCGCAACTGCTGCTTCAAGACAACAACGACCGATATTTCTGGCTCGGGGTGTAAAGAACCATGGAACCCCTCAAGTCAACCCCGCTTCAAGGGACTAATATTGGCAGCTTTGTTTTTGAAAACGGAGGGATTTCTCGTATGGAGCTCCTTATATATATGCAAATGCAGTATTGAGTTGCACCGAAGTTCCTTCAAAAATATAATGGGGTGAAAATGCAAAGAGCGGTTTATAATAAGATTTGTAGCGCCTCTGAAATTCATCAAAAGCTCAGAACCACTACCATGTTAAGACTTGCTGTGATTTTCCCGTGTTGGCTGATTATGTTTGCCGAAAGGGTTGATTTTGTAAAAACGAGAAAGGATCGTGCCCTTTTCTGATTAGCACATTGTTTCAAGCTAAGTGACGGTTGTATAGCGCGGAAACTGCTTTCTGGAAATGTAAAAAAATCCCTCTGATGATTCTCAATAACTATCAGGAATTTGTCAAAGAAAACAAAATAGCGACTGGTGTTAACATGTTCAGCTTGCTAGATGGGAGGATACCGCTTTGACGTCCTTGAGAGAGTGAGAATCTCTTAAATGTCATTGATTTACAATTTTATGAAGAGGAAATGGCTGTAATATCAGTTGTCAAAACCCAAAATTTCTCTATTGCAGAGGGAAAATTCATTGACCATTCGCTAAAATAATAATCGTGCTGTCATATTTTCACAAATCTGTTAGATAACAGTCTTGAAGCTTCCAGCAACAAATGTTACAAATCAGAGTATCCTGCACACGCAACCTTGTGATTTCTGAGGCCCCTCAAACCATCGGTCCCACAATGGGTTTGCAGGGCCATTTGTTCTGTAAGGGAAGAAACCAATGAATGAACATCATAGACGATAACACGAAGTCATAAGAGGAAAACAAGAGGGCATATTGAGGGTGTTAGTGAAGTTACAGTGAGAGAAGTGGATCGGGTAAGTTCTCCACATGGCGCAGCAACCTGAAGAACAACAATTAAAACATATTCAATCCTAAGAAAATTCTTAACAGCTTGGAGAAGAGATTGAGGAACTCTTGAGCAAATCCCATAGTTTTGAAAAAACAAAAATTATTTGTTATACTTACTCTTCACACACAATTGATACATTATCTGTCTTTCCGAGCTCCTCCAACTCTTCCTAAAAAAGTGTATGAAACATTCAAAATAAGATGAATCCAGAATACAATCTGCCTACAACTGAGTCCATGCCAATGATGCATAATTAAATGAACATGAAGAAATGGAGATGATAATGCCCCCACATTGATCTGCATAGCATGGCTGAGAAAAACATTTTGAGTGAGGAGCAAACCTCGACTCCTACCATTAACCTTCACACCAACACGGTGGTCGCATTTCAAAACCCTATTGAAGATGCCAGGTTAAAGCAGTTGTTTTTTATTCAAGAAATACAGTCAGGAGTAAATGCATAATAAACCTGTAGCTAGATGGTGATTTTCACAGACATGTTGATGTTTTACTCGCTTTTTCTAAGTTCACAGTCACAATGTCAATGGGGTACTATAATCATAAGCGAACAGTTCGAAGTAGCCACAAGTATACAACTAGAAACGCTCCATCCCAATGCTATAAGCAACAAAAGGACTAAACTCTTCCCAACATCTGAGCCAAAGCTCAACTGCTATGATGCTTTGTATGGTATACAAATATTTCCCAAGCATAACAATACAGCTCTTGAAACAAAATGTTAGCCATGAAACTTAAAAGTCACTCCATTGACTAGAATCATCGAAAGAGATTGAAGAGCTTCAACCATAGCTTTCAAAAACAAAATTCAATGAGCATGGCCAGGTACTATGGCTTGGAAAACAACAGTGTAGTCAAACAGTCCAACTTTCTATAGCTAAATAAACACAACAGAATTCATGTTAAGATATAAGTCATCAAAACTAGGCACAAAAGATGAGAAGTATAAATTATGTGCTGCATTCTTCAAATTTCCCCCCAAACCATTCCTACTTAATAAATCCCAGAACTTTGCGCATGACTTTTAGTCCACTCCGAAAAATTGCAACATGTTAGGCTCTGCCAATTTAGATAGCATAATTGCCTTCCCCATTTACATTGACAATGAACTCAATTTCCAACCAGAAAGGATCATTTTTCCTATACAATCATCTAGCTCCCACCAAGTTCCCGTGATCTCTCTTTCGTCTTTCCATACAATTCAATCAAAGCATAAACCTTTTTCGATGCCGATGTCCAGTCCAAACCCAGTCAGCGGGATTAAGCATAAACCTAAGCCAATGTCCAGACATGCTAACAAAGAAAAGCTTTCCGGTGATCTAGACAGAATAAGCTAAGGTCTTAACGACATCATGGGAGAAAACTACTTTCCCATAAAACCAAACCTAAACGGCACATCTCATACGCTAATAATGTAGGCTGTCTATAGCATTTAAAATATCCAAAAAAAAAAAAGGTTCAAACTGACCTCCAAAAACTTCATTTCTTGCTCCACGCGCTTTAGTTCAGCAAGAATCCGATGTTTTCCTCTCGTATCAGCTCCCGCCGACGCACCTCCTCCTCCTCCACCACCACCACCGCTAACTTGTTCATCAGCCGACGACGCCGTTTCAGACTCCATTCCTTTTTCGGCCACGATTGAGTTCCTACTCCTCCATCACCACTTGTTGTTTTTTTAACATAAAAATATCTCACTTCACTGCATTAAATTGAAAACAAGAATCGGTACATACAGCCCTACGGATGGATCTACAACCAAACAAACTGCTAAGAAAGAATGCCCGTACAACTCTTGGACTTTTTGGGGGGTTTTTATTACTGCGTCCTCCTGCTCCTCCTCCTCGAGGCTCCAGTGGCTCCTGTCTCTTATTATTTTATTTAAGAGGCAGAAAATACAGCGACTTTCTTTTCTTCTTCCCTTTGAACAAAGCTGCTTTACTTTTTCTAAAAAAAATTAAATAGTAAGAGATTTCTACTATCCCACGAGTCTGCCGACCAGTCTACTTCCTTCTTCTTCTTCTTCTTCTTCTTCTTCTTTTTTTTAATGAACTAGACATCTAATCTACTTCCACTGCCATTGCTTTTTTTATACGTTTTATAAATTAATGGTTATTCAAATGGAAATTTTAAATTCTTTCAAGATCCATATTTTTCTACCTTTTTTCTTTAATAATATAATTTTCAATGTGTGATTTACTTTGCTAATATTTTAATTTATATTTCATTAAAATTATATTTTACATTCCAGATTTCATTCGTCATTCCATACTTGCACTGTTGCACACACCAACATGTTCGCTGTCCTATCTGAGTTCACCCCAAGCAAATAAAGAGCCAAACTTAAACATGTCAATTCTTGTTGTTCATTGATGCCATTGTCAATTCTTCTTGCAAATTTACTTCGAAAACTTCACCTCTTCGCAGGTTGTATAAATAAGCAACTAAAAAACAAAGAAGACTTGTGAGATTTCCATGTCAGGTGCCCAGCTAAGTTTGTTTCGGCATTTTGTTTTTCTTTTTATAAAATATAGAATACTTTACATGGACATCCACTCTTTGGCGGCAGCCACCACCATCAAGATGCCGTATTTATCTTGGCAAAGTTGCCTTTCTTGTTAGGCACTCCCCCACACTTTTAGGCTGTCTTTTTTGTTTACTTGTGTATATTGGCACCTGCCATTTTTTAATCCATGAAGTCTCAAAATCATTAAATTATTTATAAGAGGTATTTAAATACATATTTGGTATTATAATATAAAGTATTTTTTATTTGAAAATAAAGTAAAATAATTTTATTTTTATTTTTAATATTATTATATTAAAATCACTAAATAATATTAATTTAATATTTTTTCAAGATAAATATATTTTTAAAAACACTAAAAACTAAAAATTAGCAGAACATTAGTTTATCATACTATTCATGAAACTTGAATCCAATTATCTATGGCAACGAGGGTGAAGGAAAATGAACACAGAGCACTTCAAATGTTGCTTCCATTCACACTATTTTACAGCCTTAATTGTTTGGACTTAAACAGAAAATGTCAATTAAACTTGCAAATTAAAGCAACATTAAATGCAGAAACGCCACACAATTAGCACAAGAAATCCCATGTCATTGTGCATCCAGGTCGTGTTTATTATTTTACAACTTCACCCCAGATTAAAAATCTAACGAAGGAGAAAGGAAATGTAAGAACACACAACGATATGAAGATAAAAGAGGAAACATTTTCAAATAAGCACAACCAAATCATCAAGCCATCTCAACCTCTTTTGACACAACTTGAGGGAACTCTTCAACACCATGAAGTGAGCTGTGCTTGGACTCGTACTTTTCCCCATCACCCCACAATGCATAGGCTTCTTCTCCGTGAATAGCATCATCACCAGTTTGCAATTCCTCATCAGTCAATCTTAATGGAACTACCAACCGAATCAACAAGCATATCGCACTAGTGACAAAAACGTTAAGAACAACCACAAAAAGAATTCCTAGCAACTGAACGCCCATTTGCTTGAGTCCTGCAGCGGTCCTGCCATTTTGTAGGCCATAGGCAAGTCCTATGTAATGCTGCCAGTCATTTACCATGTAAAAGATGCGGTTGAGCTTCGGATTAGCAAAAAAGCCTGCGAGGATGCCTCCTAAGCTCCCTGCAACAGCATGGGTGTGGAAAACTGCCATGGTGTCATCAACTTGTTTGAGAAGCCATATTTTCTTGTGCAGGACCATCATACTGTACCATGGAATGCTTCCGGACAATATCCCCATCAGGATGGCAGCCCAACCTTGCACAACTCCTGTTCAATGGTAATTTTCTTACTTCAATAAATTTGGCCAACAGCAAGCTAGGTTGACTAATCTTATGTAATTTTACGGAGTATATTTTATATATATGCTAAGAGTCCGACTCACCATCAGCCATCATATCGCTGTGTCTATGGACTAGTGGTGAGTCCAAAATTTGTTCCTATTTAAGGATGTAGATGGTTTGCATTTGCGGTCCTTACAAACTTTGAACTCAAGGGATGTAATCACCTAACGGACTAATACTATAATGAAGCTATACTGCAAAAATTGATGTTCACAATGTTTCTTTAGTCTCTTAAGAAATTTAATTGGTTTGATCCGATATTGCCAAAAGATAAAGGCCTTGAAAAGATTAAAATTAATTTGCGGCCAAAAAAGGCAAAAACAAGCGTGTATCGTTATATATATGGGCGTGATATTACCGGCAGCAGGGGTGATACAAACGAGACCAGTGATCATGCCCTGTGTGGCTCCAATCACAGAGGGCTTTCCAAAGAAAACAATGTCAAGAAGGAGCCAGGTCAACAAGCTGGTAGCAGTGCACACATGGGTGTTAAGAATGGCCAGAGATGCATCTGTACTGGCAGCGAAAGGACCACCGCCGTTGAAACCACTCCACCCCATCCAAAGCAGCCCAGCACCTGCCAGCATCAGTAGAATGTTGTTTGGTGGGAACCTTTCCCTGTCCTTGTTTGTCCTTGGTCCCACCTGTACCATATAAACCGTTAGCATTATATAAAGTTGGATTTTTCACTTTAATCCATCATCTTCATAGGCTTTTGAGCCTCTTTTTTTTGTATTATATGGATTACTAGCTAGTAACTCTACAAGTTTCTAACATATGTCCCGTTTTAACTGAGCCATGTGTGGTAGTTAACAGTTAGTTACCCAATAAGCTGCAGTAAAACCAGCAACGCCAGAGGAAAGGTGAATGACATATCCTCCAGCGTAATCAATGATCCCTTGCTTAGCTAACCAACCATCTGGACACCAAATACTATAAGCAGTGAAAGTGTAAGAGAAGGTAAGCCAAAGTGGTACAAACAGCATCCACGCATGAAAATTCATCCTTCCAAGCAACGCCCCAGCCACCAGAATCAACGTGATCGCAGCAAACACAAACTGGAAATAGACCAGGGTCGCACTAGGCAAGTACCCAACATAGGCTTTGTCCAAAAGAAACTTTTGGTCCAAGGAAATATCGGGCCTGCCAAGGAAAGGAAGCATTTTGTCTCCGAATGACATGTGGTAGCCCCAGCCCACCCAGCACACGAGCACAGCCGCGAAGGCGTATAAGGCCATAAATGCGGAGTTAACAGCCCATTTCTTTTTCACGATACTGCCATAAAGGATCACAAGGCCCGGCACACTTTGAAGACCCACAAGAGTTGCCGCCGTGAGTTGCCACGCGTTGTCTCCTTTGTTCATCCAATCCGGGCTTGCCTCATCGGGCAATAGGTTGGTTGGAATTTCTGCCATTTGGACTGAGCTTTGTCTTGGACTACGGCTTTTTTGCCTCCGATATACAGGAGGTGGTGTTGAATCTTGAAGCACACAGGGTGCGATGATATTTAATTTGGAGGGTGCTGTATTTGCGCCTATATATAGGTGAAAGTAGTGGGCGAATCTGCTCCTGTGCTTTCTCTAAGGTGCCTGGACTCTGCCCCCGTAATCGGCTTTTGTTAAGTTACTTATTAGCCCTAGCATCGATATTTTTGTAAACTGAAATTTGTCATATTGAGGGTTAAACAAGTAATGTCATTGTCTAACAAGAAAAAAATGAAGAAACTCAAGTACTGTGTCTTTCTTTGGTAAGCGGAGAATCCTACGAGTTTGGAATCTCGGCAATGAAATGCTCGCCGGAAGTTGGCTGTTATAATGATACTACCTAAGGAATGAAAGATATGTTAACAAATGATGGGGTATTTTCTTTGTTTTTTCCTTTGTTATAAAAGCTACAGCTTTTGGCCTGATTATATTAACATATATAGGAACAGCTTATAATTGATCTAAACGCAATCATCAATGTTTTGGGGAATATTTAGCGACATGGGAATGATTTTGTCAGGTAATACGTTGATCGCATTCGTGTCGAGCAGTAAAAGCCGTTGAAACGGAAAACTCATAGACAGCAAAGAGTTGTGAAATCCATCAGAATCTTGGACTGGAGGAGCAAGCAGAAAAAATATCATCTTTTGTGCTAGCAATCAGTACATTGTGCTTGAATATAAATTACAACCGATCACCTGTATCAAACTGGTAATTAAAATTGATGGCTGTGAAAAGGGTTGTAATTAATGACTTTGTAGCACCGAATAGATGTCGAAATTCTCTCATTACTTGAGTCGTAGGATTATCTGTGGATTCTACATGGATTCCGACTTCCATCCACTCTGTATTATTTTGTTTTTCCTTTACATTCAATGTGCTAGTTTTAGTACCTCTACCTTGTAAAGATTTTAATGTCGATTTGATAAAAAAAGATAAAAAATAAAAGATTTTTGTCCATGAAGGTTCTATGGCCAGCTGGCTTCGACCTTTTCCAATTAACTTTTGTGTTCCAATTTCCAGTGCCAGCAAGAAGAAAGATTCATCACATGGGCTCGAGCTTGGGCTTGGGCTTGAGCTATCACTACCAAACCCAATGTGCTTCGATCCAGGTAATGCATTGTCCGAGCTCAACACTCCCTTATAATTTTTTCCAGAACCTTATGTGGGTTTCTTAGTATTTTATATTAGTCCAATATGTATTATTTTGAGTAAAATACAACTTAAAATATCATAAGTGTAAAGTTACATTTTAACCCCTCATTTCTATAAAAAGATAAGACTCATAACTTATAAATACATCATGAATCCTTAAAACTTAAGGTTTACATTCTCTTCATTCTTAATATTTTTAACATACATATTTTCAGAGCCTATTTATCTAAAATATCATTGTATTTTCTCTTTCTATAAAGTTACTAACTTAAACACACAGAAGTCCCCACATTTATCAAAATGGATCTTTTGCAAGTATTAGCTATTAATCATTCGAGATTTTCATATTAAGCTACCAAATACTTTGGCTAGATAAAATGGATCAAATTGCTTGAAATAAAAGATTAACTGATTATCTAACACATCAATCTTATTCTTAAACATCTTGTATTTTAATACCTCATCAAATTGGATCTTAGTTCATAAATTTAGAATGGCAAGTGATTTATTTAACATTTATTTAACAAAGAAACCAATAAAGATAACTTTCATTTAGGGATGACAATGGTAACATAGGTTAGGTTTTGTACTATTCATACCTGAGCAATACAAAATCATTATTTAAACCCAAGCCAAATTCGATTAAGTATGGATTTTTGATACCCGAACCCGATCCGATCGGGTTTTAGGTATCCATCAAGTATCCATAATTCAAATTCAAACTTAAACCTGAACCCAAATAATGGTCTATAAAACACATTATTCATGAACTTTTAACCTTTTTTTATTGTTCTTATAAATTAAAAATAGAAAATATATAGATATTGAGCTTAGATCTATATAATACATTTGTTGGCTTAAACCAAACTAGTACAATTATTATGTAGTACAAAGATGAGCTCACTAAGCATTTTGTATCTCTGTATTCATACTAGTACTTGCAAAGGACTTGTAAACATGTAAAAATAATACATCAATATAACTGTAGCTATATATATATATGCTCTTCTTTTTAACGGCCAATCTTTTATTGTGTCTCTAGCGCTAAAATAGTTAGGTTATTTATGGATGATAATTCATGATTTTCTAATGAATAATCCATTTAAGACATTTTTTTATGTGAAAAAAATCAAGTTGCTTTGGGTTAAGCAATGCACACTCACTGCCTAACATCAAAACTAGAGATGACATGTTTGGTTTGTCTTCTGGCCTTTGTTACATGCATAACAAACCCACATGAATGCATCTTAACACTTTACATATAAAATGAGGATGATCTTTAAAGTCTTAAAAAACCTAAGAATAAGGTGAATTAGAGCTTTATTGCAAATTCTAAAACTTTAAATTTCAATCATGCTTACAAAATCGACACCATATACAACATCAAAAAACACAAATTAAGGATATAAGGATAGAGAAAGAAGCACATCGATTTTTATAGTGGTTTAGAAAATCGCCTACTCCACTTATTGAACTTTTATTCAATTGTTCGTTATTAACTCGTAGTTTTTTGAGCGGGTGATACTTTACTGGTTACATTAATTGTTTTCGAGGATCAATATTAAAAAACCTTACACAATGTTTTTCAAGGATCAAGATTTAAACCTTTTACAATCCTTTTCAAAGATTAAGATTAAACCTTTCACTTAATGACTCATAACTAAATATTATCCAAGTGGTTGAAGTATCACTTTACTTTCATAATAATTATAACTTTTACAAGAGTCATCACACTCCACAAGAGAACATTTCAGAGGACTAAGCTCAAGTCCTTATATAATTATAATCCAACTCAAGAATGTGAATGAAATGTGGAATAAAAGCTTTTTAAACGATCAAAGCATTAAAAGTATGAATTATAGAATTATAAGTGTATGAGAGTTTTCTCATAAAATCAAATAGGTATTTGTAGGAGAAAAACTCATTTAGTAGTTACTTTCATGAAAGAGTTGTTACAAATAATTAGAGTGTTAGACACACTCGTTCCAAAATCACTAGTTTTCTACCTGGGCTAATAATAGTTAAATAGTATAGGAATACATGTGATAAGTTATTTTAGCTAAAAATGGATAGGAAGCTTTGTTTTTTATAAAAATAAATTAAGTGATTGTATTAGAATATATCATTAACATGGTTTTTCATAAGATATTTATAACTATACAAGTCTTGGTAAAAAAAATAACTTGGATGATGAATTTCGGTAATATAAAAATAATTTTGGATAAAATTTATTTTTGTGATGTGAAATTAAATTTTATAAATACTTGATTACATTGAAATGAGCTTAGGAATGTTCAAATCATATTTACATCCAAGGAGTCCATGTTGCTTTAAATGATGCATAGAGGTTTTTACAACATTAAAATTTTTGACAAACATATTAACTTCATTAATTATTGTTACCATCAAAATTAGCCATGATGGTTTGAAAACCTTAAGGCTAATAGATTTGACATATTGTCTAGTAGTTTCATAGATTTCATGTATTAGATGAGAAGAGAGAAAAGAGAAAAGAGAAGAGAGAGAGAGAGAGAGAGAGAGAGAGCAAAAGGTGTTTAAGTGAACAAACCCTGAATTTGGTCCCTTTTATTTTTGGATTTTTATTTCGCTCAAAACTCATTTGTTTTGCATTTCAATCCTTACATCTTTACGAAGGAAAGAGAAAGTCATTAAAAAATTATTAGGAGAGAGAAAGATTTTTGGTAGCCGGATTCCGATTGCTAATTACTTTACTTTTAGTGCCTATAAATTCATCTCAAGATAGGAACTCAATAGAAATGGTTTTCACATTCAATTAGGTTAGCAAATATGGATTCTTAAATGCTTAAGTTAGCAAATAAAGGATATAGCAGGGAGAGTAATGTATGGTGTGAGCTTGAATGAGTCTCACTTTTATCTAGTGACTTATAGTATTTAAATAATAAATAATATATGCTTTTCTAGAAAGTTAAGTCATTGATTAATGTGTCACGTTTGCCATTAATTGATACGTTATTGTTTAAGAATAAGCCATTGGTGAAAATGACAATCAGGTCAAGAAAAATAATGCAGAGTTAGGCTTGGGATAGTTATTCGTGAAAATAGTGATCAGACTAGAAAAATTTACAGGCTTGTGATAATTATTGTCAGAAATAGACGTGGGATGGTTTGGGATAGATTTTAAACAACAATTTTTCCCTTTCACATATATTATATAGCTCCATACTAGTTTACATACCCGTAATACATTGCGAGTCATATAAAAAAATTGAAACATCACAAAAAATATTTAAATCGTAGAGAACTATTTGTCATTGTTAATAAACTCGACCCATTAAGTCTACCTTGAAACTTTCCAATTTGACTTTTTGTCTAGCCTATATTTAAAATTAAATAGTGTGAAAGTTACCCCAACATTACCTAGTGAAATTGGTTGGTCCAAAGGCAAACCTGGTTGACTAGTAAAAAAATATGAGGATGAATTAAGGGAAAAAAAGAATAAAATTGACAAAACAAAACCTCCCTACCTAACTGATTGCCTAGCCCGAGTTTAAAATTAAATCATGTTGGAATTGCTCTAACATAACCCAATCAACTTGTCTGTTTAAAAAAAAACTTCACCAACTGGTAAAAATCTGAGAGTGAAATTGAAAAACAAATTATAAAACTGACCGAAGAAACTCTCAACCAGAGTTTTTAGCTAAACATGATTTTAAATTAAAATATAAAGGAGTTGGTTTGACATGATCGAGTCGACTTGGTCTATCCTAGTTTATTTTTCATATTTAGTATTAATAGGGTTTATTAGTTTTTTTTCTATATAAAAGGTTGTAGTCTTTTAACAAATGAAGACATGAATGAATAAAAAATAAATATATCAGAGGTATTTCTATAATTATAGTATTTTTAGCATTTGAGGGTTTTAACTTATAACAAAACTTGTCATCCCTCGCTTAAATCTGTATTGAAATCTCATTTTTTTAGTATAGAAGGTGATGTATGTTCTGTTTTCTCATTTTGATTTTTTTTAATTGTGTTTTCTTAGTACAAATTCAAATATTATCTCATTAAATTGGTTTAAATCAAGTTTTAAAACCAAGTAAAAACCTACAATCACCAAGAACATGCAAGGAAAAAAAAGAGAGACCACCAGCCAAAAAAGCACAAAAAAATAAATAAAAATGATGTAATAAAAAAGAAAGCTTTGAAAACTAAATAAGCAATATTGAAATCTACAGTGCTCGGCAAGGAGTTGCACAGTACAAGACTGAACAACAAAACACCTAGTAGTTTTAGTTTTTTAGGTTTTTTTTTTTT
>Ga0325411_1003221_pt1 | contig 18383 bp, 17 predicted proteins | sample PopdelMetagenome_13_FD_206181 | JGI IMG/M metagenome (GOLD analysis project Ga0325411, IMG submission 206181) | Populus deltoides microbial communities from Bellville, Georgia, United States - Xylem-PdIQD-R4 | ecosystem: Host-associated > Plants > Phyllosphere > Stem > Wood/Secondary xylem...
GCAACTTTCACACAGAAATTGTTGTCAAGAAGGATATTGTTCGTTTTTACATCCCGGTGAATGATATCAGTAGCATGCAGATAAGCCAATGCGCCAGCCGTTTCTATGGCAATCCTCATTCGAATAGGCCAAGTTAGTGAACCAGATTTGGCTCGATCATGATGGAGATGATCTGCAACTGTGCCATTGGGAATGTATTCATAGACAAGGAGGAGCTCGCGGCTGTAGCAAGAAGTACACCCATAAAGAGACACAAGATTTTTGTGGCGCAGGCGAGTAAGGATTTGAATTTCATTCATGAACTGCTTTATCCTCTTACGATTGCGTTCATATAGGCGCTTGACTGCAACTTCCCGCCCATCTCGGAGTTTGCCTGTCGAGATTGATAAATAAAAAAAGAAAAGCCCATAAATAAAGTCGCTAGCTTTCTTTCTTTCATCCTTTGTTTTTCAGTTAAGAAAACCTACCGTAATATACAGTTCCAAAACCTCCGTCACCAAGTTCGTGTTTGGAATCGAAGTTGTTTGTGGCTTCTTCAAGTTCAGAATAGGAGAAGATGGGGACCCCAAAGTAGTTAGTGTCCCCTTCCGGGTCTGATTTTGATGAGGGATCTGAAGAAGCATTTGCTGAATTGACGTTAGAGGAAATGTGTGTTCTCTTGTGTCGATGCCACCGGATGAAAAATACGGACACCAAAATTATTAATACCATGAAAGGGACTCCGAGACCTGCAGTTTAAAAGAAGAGTACTGTACTTTTAACTTGAATATATCCTTGGAGGAAACTATTTTACTGGCAGGAGGATTTTCATCGAATGTTGTAGCCGAAACATATAGAGAAGAGAAATTGAAATGTTGAGGAGGTAAATTACCTAGTCCGAGCTTCAATCTCAATTTTTTTCTCTCTGCAACACAAATAAGAAAGGAAATATGGCATTAGTGCAAAACTTAAAAGTTAAAACAACGAATTTATAATGCATGCTTTGCCAAATCGAATTCTCCAATATTTAACATGCGCAAAAATCAGCAAAAAAATAAAAAAAAAAATTAAGAGCAAGGAGGACCTGCTTATGAGTAATATGGGATTTTGTGGCAAACTAAATTCTGTTCTCACGACCCATAATTGTAAACCAAACCCAGTAAGCTAAAATCAATTGCATAGAAGACAGGAATTGAGTGGAATATAAAGGATAGTAGGTCTAGTAAAAGGTCTTAAGGTCCTCAGGACTATATTGGGTCGTAGTATACATATACAAATAAACTTGCATGTATTTATCTCTCCCTATTTTTGCTGTGTCCATGCATATCATACCTTCAATTGAATGGATGCATTTGGGCTTTCCTTCGATGATTTGACATGGCCCTCCTTGCAAATGACACTGATGACAGGGAGGGAATACGAACACTTCAATAGAGAAGGTAGCTGTTAACAGCCTGAATATGTCACCATAACTCTCGGTATTATTCACCGGGAGCTGAAGAATTGAACAGGTAGGTGGAGGACGAGGCAGACTGGTGTTGCGAGTATAATAGATGCTGAAGTTCTTGCATCCTGTATAGTTCAATTCAAGACGGTGAGGAAAATTGACACTAGGGTCACATTTGAATAAAGTTAGGTTGGAGAATTCTTGAATTGATAAGTATGGGAGACTTGGTGGAAGACTCAAATTGTTGAAGGAATCGCATGAATTGGAATTCAAATGTCCCCGTAATTCTTCATCAGTGATTGAAATGAGACCAGCCTGAGAGATGTTGTGAAGTTCAAACCATTTTCCTCCCCTTACAAGTTGGATCCTTTGAGAATTTTCGTTACAACCATCCACCACACAGGGACCGCATATCTCAGGACTTGTGTTGTTGGTAAATGGGAACCCGATTTCTCCGAGCTTTCCACAATTGAAAGGCAGACACTTATTGAAGGCCAAGCCATCTTTGGAAGCGCAAACAAGCAAACGGTTGAAGAGGGCAAAGAAAACTAGCTAAGGGACGGGAGCCATCCCCGAGCTCCCAATTTTAAGAAACAAAATGGAGACAGTAACACCAACAGGATCAACTTCTCTTACTAGAACTATGTCTTCAAATACATATAATTCTTTATCTGGCAACACACGTCAGTTGACTTGGAAACTTGAGTAGGCAGACTAGTAATTAAGATGGACAGCAGGTGGGGTAGCCCCGCGAAATTTACATGTTAGATATCGTCTGTTTGGTAGGTGATAGCACCAGCCCAGTAAATTTGCTCCTGGTGAAAGACTCCTTCCCACTGGCTTGCAAATCAAAGAGAAGTTGACCTATTGACTTTTCAAAGTCTTCTTCCCAAATACCACGCAATATTAACAGAGACTTCTTTGCAGCTTGTTATAAACGCCTGCATGTGCAATAACAGGAAAGCGAAGTATAGGGTTTCGCTAAATTATATAAGAACCCTGCGGTAACAATGCAATAAGGCATCCTTCTCAAAGAATGGACTCCATTACACGGTCCCTGAGCGTACTAGATGCCAAGGATGGAGTTCGAGGGAAGATTAGAAATTGGTGAGAGAAAAATGACACATTAAGCGTCCAAGGAAAGTTCAAACGTGGAGGAGGGATCATAGAGGCAGAGGTGTAATTCATAGATCTTCTAGTGAAGTTGTTATGTATCTGGACATAGATTGTTATTCATTGAAACACTATAGTGATGTATTTGCCTTTACACCATAAAAACTTTAAACCAGTGATCGGCGGAGATTTCATCTTTTCTTTAGGATTAATTTGTCATCATCGTAGATCGGTCTTCTATATTTTTTTCAACAGTCAAATGACTAAAAAGCCCATAAAAGCAAAAAATGTTAAACTATCGGGTTTATTAATATTTATATTTTTCTAAGCGTAATAAAATGATTAATATATCTTTTTACATAAAAATACATTAACTAACACCTAGTGGCTTTTTTATATTTTTATGATAGTTTTTTATTTGTTATAATCAGGTTGGTTTAGAGGTAATTTAGTCATTAAGTAATAATTAAAAAAAATTGTTGACGTTCCACGCGTCAATGTGTGGGTTATTTTCGTGTTATTTGGGCAGCGAGTGAAACGGTGTTTGGTTGCAAAACGATTGTTTTAGGGGCGGCTTTCAAATTGTCTTAGTGCCCCCTCCATTCTTGGTCGCCGCGTGTAGCCAACGAGTTTCTGGTTTGGTACTAATAACCTTTTCTTTTCTTCTTTTCTCTCTTCCACTTAATGCCTGACCTTTTAAATTTTCAAAGCAGTCTTCAAATTTGTTTTTCCTTTATATTTGGTCTATTTTTTTTTTTTATTTCTGTTGATTTAATTTGAAATAATATATAGAATTGTGATTTTTTTCCAATTGCATCCTCCTTTAAGTTTTTGTGATTTCATCCTCCGATTGTTTCCTATAAGATACGATCCTATTTTTTATTGATTTTTTTTACTTTGGCAAATTTTTTAGATTAATATTTTTTTTATTTTATTCTTCAACATTAAATTTGTTGAAAATTGATCTTCTTTATTAAGCCAAGGCCTAAGATTTTATGGGCTATAAGTTTAGGAGATTAGCCCAGGTATAACAGATTCGCTCGATTTTGCTTCTTCTTTTTTTTAACCTTTTTTCAAGCTTATGTTTTTTTAGTTTATCATTTGATATTTATTTAATTGGAGATTAGGCTCCATTATTATTTTTATTTTCTTTCTATATGAATTTTCATTTGTTTTGAAAATGACTCGGGTTATCACGAGCCTTTTTATTTGTCGTTCTTTGTTAAATTTAGCTTTCTTATATAAAAATATTTTTATTCAATTAAATTGATTAATTAAATATAAGCATGGTATGATCACTTTATAATATTTTATTTGGTTTGTTTCTAGGTCGTTGCTGTTACAGCACGTGCAACCTCTTTTGATATCGTCATCAATCTTTTGTAGTGACATTAGAACCGTCTTGGTGAACTATTTATGGTAGTAAAATGATAACCACGATAGAGAGACAATGAGTCTCTAATAGACTTTTCTTTCTTATACTCATGAGTATTATATTGGTAGCTCATTTTTATACCTAATTATTGTTAAAAAAATTTTATTTATTTATTGTTGATATTTTTTAATTATATTATTAAATTAACAGAATTTGGTTAACCTAGTCAAGTAAATGATAATAGTCTCAAATATTTCTTAATTATTTAAAAATATTTGCGTTATCTGAATTTTTTTTTGTCAATTTTTTTTATTTTATATATTGTTGTTGCATTTTCTTATTTATATTATTTAAATTAGTTGAACTTACTAAATACAGTCGAGATAATTACACGAGGCTTGTATTTCTTTTAGAAACACTTACATTGTCTTAATATATGTTTTTATATTGGAAACAATTTAGGTTGACCCGTTAGCATAGCGTGGGTCATCTATCCAGTACATGCTACGTGGAGTTTCTTAATTTTGTCCTTGATTGAAGCAGCAAGCTGCAGGATTTTTCGTATCTCCAAATTCCCAATAAAAGATGGGCGACACAGCAATTAGCAGTTAGTTTTCTTGCCTGAAGTGAGGTCTCTTAGGCCCCACTCTCGCAACACATGCAGTTCTTCATCCATGCAACACGCTATTATTGAGTGGATAATGTGACAGGCAAGACTTGGTGAAAAAGACTGAAGAAAGGATGGAGATGCCTACCACACAAAAATTAAATGCTTCGAGGAATTTTTGCATTTAAAAAAAATACAGTACTGCATGACCGCGCATGCATTGTGGTCTGAGAACTGCTGTTTTTCTTCCAGTAATTTCCCAAATCTTTTTATTTGAGCATTATAGCAAGGAACGAGTTAATTTGGCAGATCAAGCATGCATTCAGCCAACAAAAAGAAAACTTGGTGGATTTTTCTGTCTAGGAATGTTCTTGTCATACATTATGCTTGCCACTTTCACATTTGTGATTGTTAAAGAATACAGGGAGAAATTTCTTGGAATTTTAAGGATGGTATTTCCATTATAATTTTGCTGCAGGCGTGTCATTCTTCGTCCACATGACCACTCATGCAGTGCAAGCGTGCAACTATTTTAGATTGCGAAGTTGTGGAAGGCCATCGGAATTGGATGAACAAGTGGCATGGAGGATTTATATGAGATGGTGAATGTTGATAGCCCATAAGGATTGGCAGAGTACCCAAAACAGAAATATTAATTGCTGAGACTATGGTTTAATCTTGAAATGAAGGTGCTGATAATAGTTTTACAGTTATTAAGATGCTTAATTAGAAATGCTGGGCTGGCTCAGTCACTCAATTGCTGGAAAGAAAACTAGATAAACGTCTATCTATATATATGTATGATCGCTATTAGTTGACAATAATACATTGTTATAATGTGTTAATGTGAAAAATAATTTTTAAAATATAAAACAATATTATTTTAATAAATTTATAAATAAAAAATACTTTGAAAAATAATCATATTATCAAACAGGCTTAATAATTTTAAGGTGGGAACAGCTGTCGGTCTTGCTGATGTAAAAAATATACTGAACTGATCACTTCTAGCCCTCCCATTTCGAGAGTAGAGTAAGGCCAGAAGATTCTGTTCGAAGTCTGTATTTAGGATTCAAATCGCCAACATACCGACACGCTAATTGGTTAGAGTTAGAACGAGTTTTCTGCATCTTAATTGTGCAAACAGCATGTAGTCTTCTGAGAGAAATACACAATATTGACTAGCTCAGGCCACAGAGTTTTACAAGACATTTTTGGTACAATGCGTCATGGTCTCATGCAAGGAAGATGCGATGAGTATTTGGAACTTAAAGGTCATGAATTATGACAGTGGTTGTTTAAGAATTTGAATTTGATCCGTGAGGAGGTCTTGGAGGGGAAGACAAGTAAGGTTTCGGCGGGATTGGCAAGGACTCAAGGCTTCCTTGCAACATGTCTAGCACTCTAGACATTGGTGGGCGATTTGAGGGGTCGGTTTGTATGCACCACAAGCTTGCCAAAATCATTTTTCTTGCATTTTGTTCCTCCACTTCATTGCCAGCCCCTCGAAGTTCAAGTTCTTCACCTATTTCAAGACGCTTGTATATCCAATGTGGAAAATAGATCTCACTGGTATTATCAACTCCGACGCGAAAGTTTTTTCTCCCTCCAATCATTTCTAACACTAGCATCCCATAGCTATAAACATCAGATTTGTGAGAGACCCCTCCAAAATTTCTACAAAATACTTCGGGGGCAATGTATCCAGCAGTTCCTCTTGCACCCAACATCGATACGATACTCTCTTTACTGGGGCATATTTTAGCCAGGCCGAAATCAGAAATTTTAGGACAGAAGTTTTCATCTAGAAGAATATTATGAGGCTTTATGTCAAAATGTAAAATCCTTGTGTTGCAACCTCTGTGCAAGTATTCTAATCCTCGAGCAATGCCAACTGCAATTTGGTATAATGTTTCCCACCCCAATTTGGGATGTGCCTTCGAGAGATTTTCTTCATATATGTGCTTGTCAAGTGACCCATTAGACATGAATTCATAGATTAGAGCTCGTTTAGGACCCTCAAAACAGAACCCCAGAAGAGTAACAATGTTGACGTGGGAAGTCAAGCCGATGCTTGAAACTTCATTTACAAATTCTTCTCCAATACTCTTTGATTTCTTCAGGACTTTAACAGCAACAAGACGTCCATCAAGTAAATTGCCTTTGAAAACACTTCCATAGCCTCCTTGGCCTAGTTTCTCTTTGAAGTTTTTGGTCATTTTCTTAAGTTCTGAATAACTGTATCTCTTTGGTGCCAAGGTTCCATAGTTACTCAGAAAAGCTTCTATACTTTGACTTCCTCTGGTTTTTCTCCGACAGGAAAGGAAGTGAATGGATGAGTACTTTCTGATGATGACGCAGCAGATTGTAATCATTAGAACTCCAATGCCGACAGCTGTAGTAAAAAAAGGAGTTGAGGAAAAAAAAGCAGTCTAAGAATGATTCATTTAAACTATTTTAGAAGAATGTTTCTTCCTCTAGCAGTGAAGGAAAGTTTAGTAAATCACGCCATCTATGCAAATGTGCTGCTAGACATTTCGAGGAGGTAAATTACCTAGTCCGAGCTTCAATCTCAATTTCTTGCTCTCTGCAACACAAGCAAAAAAAGGAAATATGGCATTAGTGCAAAACTTAAAAGTTAAAACAACGAATTTATGCATGCTTTGCCAAATCGAATTCTCCAATATTTAGCATGCACAAAAATCAGCAAAAATAAATAAAAATTAAGAGCAAGGAGGACCTGCTTATGAGTAATATGGGATTTTGTGGCAAGCTAAATTCTATTCTCACGACCCATAATTGTTAACCAAACCCAGTAAGCTAAAATCAATTGCATAGAAGACAGGAATTGAGTGGAATACCAGATATAAAGAATAGTAGGTCTAGTAAAATGTCTTAAGATCCTCAGGACTATATTGGGTCGTAGTATACAAATACAAATAAACTTACATGTATTTATCTCTCCCTATTTTTGCTGTGTCCATGCATTATCATACCTTCAATTGAATGGATGCATTTGCTCTGTCCTTCGATGATTTGACATTCCCCTCTTTGCAAATAACAACGATAACAGAAAGGCGTTACTAACACTTCAATAGAGAAGGTAGCTGTTAACAGCCTGAATATGTCACCATAACTCTCGGTTTTATTCACTGGGAGCTGAAGAATTGAACAGGTAGGTGGAGGACTAGGTAGACTGGTGTCGCGAGTATAATAGATGCTGAAGTTCTTGCATCCTGTATAGTTAAATTCAAGATGGTGAGGAAAATTGACACTGGGGTCACATTTGAATAAAGTTAGGTTGGAGATTTTTGTATTAGACAAGTATGGGACCCTGACTGGAAGACTCAAATTGTTGAAGGAATCGCATGAATTGGAATTCAAATGTCCCCGTAAATCTTCTTCAGTGATTGAAATGGTACCAGCCGGAGAGATGTTGTTAAGTTCAAACCATTTTCCTCCCCTTACTAGTTGGATCCTTTGAGAATTTTCGTGACAACCATCCACCGCATAGGGACCGCATATCTCAGGACTTGTGTTGTTGGTAAATGGGAACCCGATTTCTCCGAGCTTTCCACAATTGAAAGGCAGACATTTCTTGAAGGCCAAGTACTCATCTTCTTTGGAAGCGCAAATAAGCAAAGGCTGAAAGAGCGCAAAGAAAACTAGCAAAGGGACGGGAGCCATCCCCGAGCTCCCAATTTTAAGAAACAAAATGGAGACACCAACAGGATCAACTTCTCTTACTAGAACTATGTCTTGGTGTCTCTTCAAAGTACATATAATTCTTTATCTGGCAACACACGTCAGTTGACTTGGAAACTTGAGTAGGAAAACTAGTAATTAAGATGGACAGCAGGTGGGGTAGCCCTGCGAAATTTACATGTTAGATATCGTCTGTTTGGTCGGTGATAGCACCAGCCCAGTAAATTTGCACCTGGTCTTTGAAAGACTCCTTCCCACTGGCTAGCAAATCAAAGAGAAGTTGACCTATTGACTTTTCAAAGTCTTCTTCCCAAATACCACGCAATATTAACAGAGACTTCTTTGCAGCTTGTTATAAACGCCTGCATGTGCAAAAACAAGAAAGCGAAGCATAGGGTTTCGCTAAATTAGATAAGAACCCTGTGGTAACAATGCAATAATGCATCCTTCTCAAAGAATGGACTCCATTACACGGTCCCTGATCTAGGGAAGATTAGAAATTGGTGAGAGAGAAATGACACATAAGCATCCAAGGAAAGTTCAAACGTGGAGGAGGTATCATAGAGGCAGAAGTGTAATTCATGGGTCATAGTCATGTCGAAAGTAAAAAAAAATATATATATATATATATATTAGTGGCCATGAGTCCAAAGGTGATGTCTCAATTACTTCCATTCCATGGGCAGTCTCAGTGGAGGTATCCACAGAAAAACCTTTCCACAAGGGAATCAATTTGTTGCATAGTAATAACTAGACAGGGGTAGTGCTATACCGTGGTCTAACCCAATTTCTTTTAACGTGAAAAAAGTGCCAAGGCAACGCAAATGTTTCTAAAAAGCAAAAAAACCTTAAGAGTCGCTTTATTGACTTGTTTGAATTTAATAAATTTAATTAATTTAAATAATATAAATAAAAAATACAACAATAATAAATAGATTGACAAAAAAAATTAGCAACCTAAAAAAATTATAAAACTTGTCGAAAGTAAACTAATAAAACTATAAATCTCAATTATTAAACAACTCAATATCAAAAAGTAAAATTAAAAAAAAAGTAACCTGAGTTAACTCTCTAATCTCGCAATCCTGAGTACATATTATTGAGATAACCTCATAAAAATAAAGGTTAGAAAATAAAAAACAAGGACCAATTCCTAATGAATCAAAAGTCCAAGGAATAAATTGAAAAAAAAAATAAAAAAATAACCTAATAAAAAAAACCAAAGTCCACACGTATTAACCTTTGAAATTCCTGAACATTGTCATGAGTTCGAGATCAATCAAATAGAAGGCAAAACCTAAAAAATAACATAGTAAAATTCTAAATCAACAAAATACTAGAATATGAGATTGAAAATAAAATTTAATTAGGAATAAAAAAAAAACAAATGATAAGAACCAAATTTGATATTAAAATTAAATAAAATCAAATGATGAACGGTGAAATTAAAAAAAAAATCAATCAAAACAAATAATAATTAAAAAATTAAAATTAAAATAGATAAAAAAAATTAAAAAAACACTTTTATAATTTAGTGAGAAGAACAGAGACAAGGGAGGAGAAAAAAATATATTGAAGTCAAATCATTGCTCCATCATGTACACTTGCAGCATCAATAGAAAGATCATGCAGATATGTAGCATCTCTTTAAAAAACAGTGTTTGGACATGGGATAACGTCGTGTACATCGTCTACTCGTTGGCACGCCACCAACTTTTTTTTTAATAATATTTATGCTTGTCTGAAGATTAAATAGCTTCCCAATCAATTTAATTTTTTAATAGCTAAAATATAGTTTGAAATTATGAAAAAGTTCATGGATCCTCAATCGATTTCATAATGATCAATGACTCCTAGGTCAAAGATTATATTGCCTAAATAGCAAGTGCATTGTGTTTTTTTTTTTTATATTATTGGAAGAGCAAAATAATAATTATACTATTATATTATAATGAGTCTATGTTACTCCATAATATTAAGCACACCTTCACACTCGTCTTTTGATGCAAAGAAGCGAAGGGTGAAAGAGGGCAAAGAAAACCAGCAAAGGGACGGGAGCCATCCTCGAGCTCCCAATTTTAAGAAACCAAAATAGGAATGGAAACACCGACAAGAGGATCAAGTTCTCTGACTGAAATAAGGTCTCAAAGTCTCTTAATTATTGTGATCTGCAATATATCTTGTTGTGTGCTTACTAAGCACGTCAATTTACTTGGAAATTTGATATGGAAGACTTGTGAAATGGATTGAAAGAAGTGCAAGGAAGTTCATGTGAGATTTCCAGCTGCCCGCCCTGCCTGTTCTATTGATCATCACTTAGAAACAATCGACTCCTTAATTCTTGAGAGAGAAAAAAAAAAAAGAAACCGTTCCCTAAGCAAAAGTTGAGATCTTGACCTAGTTCTCTGACTGCTCTAGATGGGCTTTGAAGCATGCTGCTCTCCTTGAATCAAAAGAGGAATTCACTACAAAGAGATGCATGCTAGACTCCCTCGGTGCTGTCCTTTTTGATACACCCTCTTGGGCTGTTTCCCCTATCTATTGATAGTTGTATACTCAAATCTTACCTACTAACGTTATTCTAGCTGAACCAGGCTGGCTCTCAGCTATACCCGCCACAGCCGCCCTTGATAGCTTCGATGACCTTAATTAAACACGCAGATTGACTTAGTAATTTGGGAGAGAAGACTTGATGAATGAGGGAAAAAAATTGCAAGGAAAAGAAGACTTCAGCGACGTATTTTTCCAACTCTATTTTCCAGCAGAAAATCCCACCGTCAACCATAATTCTATTCCCTTTGCTTGAATCCCTAACGCTTCAACCATAAAAAATGACAGACTGCACTTTATACTATATTATTATATATTAAAAAAAAAAGCTAAAACTAAATATGGTTGTTCGCCAAAGATTTTTTTTTTTTTTTGAAATTTTGTGTATTTTTTTACAGAAATAATTACAAAACTCTTATTTGTATCTGAATTTCACTTTTCCTTTATATTTCTATAAATTATATTTTTTATTGTATAGTTTATATCTTCAATAATATTATTTTACGTCTTTAACATTATATTTTGTTCGAGTTTTTTGTTTGCCCAAAATGAAAAGTATAATTTATAAAAGTACAAGAGAGAAAATGAAAGTTAGATCAAACTATAGAATCTATTCTTTTTTTTTACATTTTGGTTCTTGAAGTTAAGAAGTTGTATGCAAATATCCCTAAACTTAATTTTTCTTACAACAAGGTCCCTCAGTATTGAGGGAGGAAAGAGAAGACTGGAGAGGCAGGAAGGTTTGGTTTTTTTAATTTCTAGAGGGCCTTAGAAAGTGTTCTGAGATTCAAAATGGTTTTTACCAAACGATTGGTTGGTGTTTTTAGGTAAAAAAAAAAAAGTATGTGAAGGGCCAAAAACAGCAATCCCCATTTGTTCGGTGACAAAATGATCATCGAAAGTTGCATGCGGTGGACGGCACGTCACTCCTTGCAAACAACGCGTCATCCACTTTTGTTTGATTTTTTTTAAAGTTCCTGGGCCAGGCCCGTCCAGCCTAGGAGTTCAGCAATCAGGCCCATACATGCAGACCTATTGCGTGCCCAACCCGGCTTTCTTCTTCTTTCAATATTTTATGATTTTTTCAATCTCGATTTTTTTCAAGTAATTAATTTTTTTTTCACATCCAGTCTGAGCATTTTTTGTTGTTGTCCATTCCTGCCTCCTTCCAATTACTGATTCTCTTAGTTAGATTTTATTAAGTGATATGGATGATTGGTTGCTTGTTTGCTCTTTTCATTCATCAAAATCAAAAATATTTATAATATGTATTTAATTTTTTTTTTAAAAAAAAAAACATGATATCAAATACTAAAAAATAAATATTCAATTAAAAAACTTCCACAATTCATGTTGATTTATTATAATTTCATTAACTTCAATTCTTTTAACTAATTGAAACATTAAATACATCTTATAAACTTGCCCGTGACGAGTCTGAACTGGCATGTTGAAGGAAACGGAGAGCATAATACTTTCCAGTTCTTTTCTATTTTTCAGTTCATAAACTAGATGTCTTGGGGTTACTACTAAGAAACAGAATCTGAAGCTGCTTGCGCTCGATTAGGGATGATTCTGCTTCAAAAGCTTTGCTTCACTGTTCTGCTATAAGTTGGTAGCTATCAAGGTTCCGTGGTTGCTAATTAGAGGATTAAAAGTGAAATATAAGTCCTGCCTTTCTAAACACAATCAATATGTAGAAAGCAAAAGAACAAGGGCATAAAAAAAATGAGCCATGATTTGAAGCCTGAATATAAACATTAGTGATATAACCTCCAGTAATTATATGGACTCCCTTATACATACACTCGCCAATGCTGTGCCTAGGATTTAATTTTTGGGTGTAACAAAACGGCGACAAGGAGAAGATAACGTACATTTGCACTCAAACCAGGTATTAGCCATGCTCTCATCAACCAACTTGAAAGTAAGCAGCATGGAGGAAGAAAACTTAAACGCTTTCATTAGGTGTAGTAGAATTACTACTGGCCCATTTAGCGGTAACAGAAACTGGTGAAGGTGGCAGACGGATGTTCTTCAATAGACCAGCCTCATCGCAATAGGGTGGTGAAGGTGGTGGCAGTGTGTTCTTCGACCTCTTGTTATCGTCATGCACTTCTTCAAGATTCTCCGAGGACTCCCCGCCTTGAATTATTTTTAACTGCTGCAAAACATTTTCCATGGAAGGTCTTGTTTCCTTGTCTTGCTGCAAACATTGAAAAGCCAACTCTCCAACCGATGCTGTCATTCTTTTAACTTCCTCGTCTGAATTATACCCAAGACGTGAATCAATCAGCTCGTCGACTGCACATTTCTGAATCTTGGTTGTTGCTAAGTTAGAAAGATTCTCCATGGACTCCCCGCCTTGAATTATTTTTAACTGCTGCAAGACATTTTCCATGGAAGGTCTTGTTTCCTTGTCTTGCTGCAAACATTGAAAAGCCAACTCTGCAACTGATGTTGTCATTCTTTTAACTTCCTCGTCTGAATTATACCCAAGACGTGAATCAATCAACTCATCAAATGCACATTTCTGAATCTTGCTTATTGCTAAGTTAGAAAGATTAATCTCATGCCGGTGCCTGGTTATATCAACAGCAGGCATTGATGATATGAGCTCAATCAAGACAACACCAAAGCTATAGACATCGCTCTTATCTGTAAGTTGGTAACTTTGGTGATATTCAGGGTCAACATAGCCTGGAGTCCCTTGTGGAACAGTCGAGACGTGAGTAACTTCTTTGGGAAACAACCTGGAAAGCCCAAAATCTGCAACTTTCACGCTGAAATTGTTGTCAAGGAGGATGTTGTTCGTCTTGACATCACGATGTATGATGTCAGAAGCATGAAGGTAAGCCAGAGCACTAGCTGTTTCTATTGCTATGCTCATTCGAATAGGCCAGGTCAGTGGACTGGACTTTGCTTGATCTCCATGTAGATGATCAGCAACAGTGCCATTGGGAATGTATTCATAGACAAGTAGCAGCTCACGGCTGCGTCGTGAAGTGCATCCATAAAGGCAGACGAGGTTTTTGTGGTGCAGGCGAGTAAGAATTTCAATTTCATTCATGAACTGCTTAACCCTTTTATAGTTGTGTTCATATAGGCGCTTAACTGCAACTTCCCGTCCATCTTGGAGCTTCCCTGGTTCAAAATAAACCCATTGATCAAATTGCTTGAGTTTTAGGAAAGCTTTCGTTTTCTTTTGATTAGAAGTTTTCTACTGTAGTATAGTTGATCTATCAACAGAAACTTTAAACTTTCATCTTCTTACCATAGTAAACAGTTCCAAAACCTCCATCTCCAAGTTCCTTTTCACTATCAAAATTATTGGTGGCTTGCCCAAGTTCAGTATAAGAGAAGATGGGGATGCTGAGGTAAACACCGTCTCCTTCTAGGTCTGCTTTTGAGGAGGGATCAGATGAAGAATTCATAGATAACAAGTTTGAGGAATCACGTCTTTTCTTGAAGCGGCGCAGGTAAATGTAGGACAACAAAATTATTCCCATGAACAGACATCCGATGCCAAAACCTGATAAAGGAGAGAATTACTTTGGATGGCAGATGACCTTTACTTTGGATGACAGATAACCTTGCAGGAATCCATACATGCTAGAAATTATGGAGGTTATCATGGAAACATATAAAGCAGAGAAATTTTGGATTTTGAATTACCTAATCCTAGCTTCAATCCCAGCTTGTCTTTTTTTTCTGCAAAAAGATTTTCAAAGAAATATGATGTTATATGAGGTCGAACAATAAAACTAAAGTGATTCAGAACCAATTAACCTCAGAAATTAAGGAATACACACATACAAAGGTTCAAACCTTGGAAGTTTTTTTCCAATACAGATTCACTGCTGTAGACTGAGTTCTTATCCGCTGGGCATGTTTAACGAAGGGTCTAAAGCTAAAGCTAACTCTATACGGTTATGAAATTTTAAGAACTATTAGAGCACAAAATATAGTGAAATATGTAGGCTTCATCAATGTAGATATGCAAGTCTTTCTGCATGTGTTATGTCGTCTATACCTTCTTTTGCAATGGAACAAAGAAGTTTTTGCTCTTTAATCTGGCTTTCTCCTCCTCCATGATGACAGTGCATACAGGCAGGAGATACTAGCACTTCAAGTGTGAACTTGGCATTAAGCATTGTGAATATGTCATTGTTAGGTTGATAACTGTTTCCAGGAAGCTGTATAAGCGAACACTGAGGTTGAAGACGCGGTAAACTTTCGAATTACTGAGTGTGGTAGATACTCAAGTTTTTGCAGGGTACATCAATTGAATCTAATTGGCTTGCATCTCTGTGAGGGTTGTTGCATTTGAACAAGGTCAGATTTGGCAAAAATTGCAAGAAGAGAAAAGGGAGCCAAGGAAAAGTCAAATTGTTGAAGGTTTTGCAATCATGGGAAAATTACTGCTGCCAGAGGACTTCATCGTGAGAACTGAAATGGTACTGTGTCCATTCCAACGCCTACGAGAGGAATTTAGAATTCATACCACCTCCCTTCCCTCTCTAATTGGATCTTCTGCGTATCTTTATCACAACCATCAACCATAAGAAAACCACAGTGCGAACGTGAGGCGTTGGTGAATGGGAAGTGGATTTCACCGAGTTTCCCACAATGAAAGGGCTGGCAATTTGGATGTTATCTAGTTTCTTCTTCAGCGGAGAGAGGAAGTTTGAGGTGAAAAAGAATAAAGAATACAACCAGACAAACATGCACCATACTGAGATTTCCAATTTAGGAAATAAAAACAACAGTGACACAAATAAGGATTAGTTGCTCTTACTCTTAGTAACAGCTAGGCCTCTGTAGGCTGTACCTCTCCGTTAATGCAACTTACAATATGTACTTAGTTCCTTACCCGATAGAAACGACAGTTGACTAAGAAATTTGATTCAGAAGACTTGTGAAGATGAACTGAAATATTATATGGTGGGCAGTGGGCCACACGTTTGAAAATATAGCTTGAATATATAAAATTTTGTATTAGTCAACCAACTTCAGTAGAAATACTTTGCTTTGGCTCTAGAAAAGGCCCACACATTCAACATAATCATGTGGTGATGTAAGCTAGGACTTTTTTGCAGCTTGTTATTAACGTCTAGACTGTTAAAGGAAAAGATGATATGGGATTGGTTCTCCTAAAAGAAAGGGAATCAAAAGACAAAGTTGATGATAAAACAGGAACTTCACTACGTGGTTTGCAGGCTTGCAGAAGTTATCGATGGTATTGCAGTAGTAATTTATTAGAAATTGGAGTCAAGAGAGAGTTGGCATGTGACAAATAATTCAAATGTGGTGAGATCATCGAGAAGTCCATAGGTAAATTGAGGTCATAATCATCTCTCAAATGCAAAACTGGTTGAATTATGATAGGGCAATTCATGGCCATCAACTGGTGGCAACAGTTTTGGGTGGTCTTTGTCAGTGAAGCAGATAAAGGTTAAAGAGAATGGAATTACAAGTTTTTCAGATTGTGGTAAAATAACTACATAATGAAGGTCTGATAATTCCAGGGTGTCATGGGTTCTCCATGATTCTCTTCCTTGTGTTATAGAGGCCTGACATTCTTTTCTTCTTCTTTTTTACCCCAGTACGGGATCTAATATCCCAGCATTTCGAATATTGGAACACAGTTGAAAGCATTAAAGACAGGACAGTTTTGGTGATCGAACTTATAACTCATTTCCTCCATTGAATCACCATTTTGTTCATGCCTATTATCCCCTACCTTGTTGGATCACCATTTTAACCTGCCTGTTACCTACCCCTGTAGGCTGGAGCGTCATGGGATTGTACCCTAGCAATTACACTAGAAAAAGGACTACTAAGCTGACTAAGATAGGTTTAATACTATCTTCTAAGAATCTGGGATAAATCAAATTATAACATTGCCTAGTGGTGCCTGGAGTACTGGGTAGCATCTGCCACTAACAAGAGGAATAGTCTTACAAATATGATATCGAGTGCCGTATATTTGCAATGCCATGTTTCTTAAAGGGGGCGATCTTTACCACTTATTCTAACAAGATATTGATCACTTTGTAAGCTATGTTTTTGTCCTTTAACTGTATGTAATTTAGAATTCATAATCCCACTAAAATGACAAAAAATCCTTAAGGGGGGGAAAGCGGGTAGGCAATTCCTATTTCATGATTTTTCTTTTTTTTTCCGGTATTCCGCTCCACGAGCAGAGCGAATGAACCCAGAGGGCTGTGGTGATGTTAGAATTTGCACCTATTTGTATCTATTTAGTGATCAGTCTGCTAGTTTCTTTGATCTTACTCGGTCTTCCTTTTCTATTTGGGGGGATATGTAGTTATCTAGACCTAAACTTAAGAGATCCAGAGAATGAGATCATAACTAATCCAGAAAGAGTTTGGAACGAGACAAGTAAAAACATGGAAGCGAGCCATGCCATCATCACTGAAAAATACACTGGTATCATCTTCAAACCCACATCGGCCGCCACTTCTTTGGCAATGATGCGGAGCTAAAAGAATCAGAGATGCAAAGGAGCTAGATGGAAATTCATCATCAGCCTCTCGGCCGGAAACGTTGTTATCAAGAGCACGACTTATTTTATTACTCGGGATATTTCATCACTTTGTCGGCCTCGTCTATTAAGCATTAATTAATTTTCAAACCAAATAATTAAGCATTTCTCTTTCGGTGGTCAGACTATACCGCCTCATATATTTCAAAAAAAAAAACTTTCAACATCAATGGCCATATCTCTTCATCAGGAAAACCAGTTTGCTGTGATTTAAAGTTTTCAACTTTGAGGATCTAGATGCATATAAATTGTCCCTTTGATCAAGAGAACTCCCCCGGTCCTGTTCTTTACAGAAGAGAGTCATAGACCCCGATGTTTTAACTAGTTTCGGTCAATAATTATTTGATGTTGCACAATTTTTTTTTCGCCGCGCTCATCCTGAGTTTTCAGTACACTTTGTTGAATAATTAAAATCAAGAACTAATCTTCTGTAATTTTAGGATAGAAATTCAATAAATAATTGCGGGCGTAACACTAGAGAGTCAAGTCAAAAGCTGTCCCACTGGTAAGGAAATCTATTACTCTGACTCGGTGGCTTATCAGAGAGCCAGAAGAGGTAGCTAAACAATTGGCAAAAGAGTTTGATTCTTCATTTCTGGTACGTTCGCTTATTTTGACCATTAATTGAAGAAAACTACCTTTGACTAGGACGGCTATTCAAGTTGAGAGTTCGAGGCCCACCTGCGCGCGTTATGAACATAGCAGACTAGATTTTTAAAAAGATTGGGTTAAAGGTGGATTTGGTCCTCCTACTCTTGATTTCTTCTTAAACTGCTTCCTGTACGATATGCTTTCCAAAAGCAGTCCTTGTACTTGATATCTTGACTTCTTTCACTTTCAACGATGGAGCTCTCCCATCCAACACCGTTACTAGCAATGTCAAATTTTTTATTGAATCCTTTATTTTTCAGGTAAATTTGTTTCCAAATCCATTTTTGTATTTGTGTAGATTAAAATGGTCGTTTGATGTTAAAATCAAACAAATCAGACCAGAAAACCAAAGCTTCTTTTTTAAAAAAAGAAATGGAGAAGATGACTA
>Ga0325411_1003222_pt1 | contig 18379 bp, 14 predicted proteins | sample PopdelMetagenome_13_FD_206181 | JGI IMG/M metagenome (GOLD analysis project Ga0325411, IMG submission 206181) | Populus deltoides microbial communities from Bellville, Georgia, United States - Xylem-PdIQD-R4 | ecosystem: Host-associated > Plants > Phyllosphere > Stem > Wood/Secondary xylem...
CTAGAAGGTCTGAGAGTTTTCCTATCCAAAGTCCCAAATACCATTTCATCTCATGTGACTTACTAAACCCTCAAGAAACAGAAAAGAAGCTCTCTACGGTACAGGATGTGACTCATATGTTTTGGGTCACTTGGAGAGGCCAGTTTCCTCTAGACAGCAGAGAATGCTGTGAGCAGAACAAGGCCATGATGTCTAATGCCTTGAACACCATCCTAGCTGATGAATCTAAGGCGTTGAAGCATGTTTCACTCCAAACAGGATGAAGCATTATTTCTCGTTGAGAGGCCCTTTTGATGTGAAAGAAGTCTCTATCTATGTTGAAAAATGCTCAAGAGCAAGTGAAGGTTATAACTTCTATTATGTTCTTGAGGACTTGCTCAAGGAGAGACTAGCTGGTAAAGTGGCATGGTCTGTGCTAAGGCTTGGTTCGTTGATGGGGAGTTCCATTAGGACTTTATATAAAATCATGGGCTGTTTAGGTATCAATGGAGGTATTCGCAAACATCTAAATCTCCCTTTTGTTTTTGGAGGACAAGGGAGTGTTGGGTGGAAGTATGCATTGATGGTTCTGATGCTCGGGTAGTGGCTGAACAACACATTTGCGCAGCTACCAATGATGAAATATCTTCCAGAGACGGCCAAGCATTCAATGCAATAACGGCCCAAGTTTCACATGGAAGGAGATCTGGCCAGTCCTCGGAAAGAAGTTTGGAGCAGAAGTGCCGAAAGAAATGTTTTCAAACGACTTTTGGTTTGCAACAGCAATTAACGACAAGAAGAAGGTTTGGCAAGAAATTGCAGTGAAGGAAGGTCTGCTACACACAGAGATGGAAGATTTGGCTAACTTGGGATTCTTGGATATCTTATTCCGTAGTCCGATGAAAATGCTAGGGACCCGGGGGAAAGCTGATCATCGGTTTGGTTTTACGATGAGATGCCAGACTCTAGAATCGATCTTGTATTGGATTGATTCCATGAGAGAAGAGAAGTTAATTCCTTAGAACTTGATTTGACTTCGTTTGGATTGAACATTAATTGATCTGAGAGGATTTGGTGCACCACTTGTTGGCCATTACAGCAAATAAAACCTAGTTCCTTTATATGTACTGTTTGACTGCCTTTAACAGTTCTCTCTTGTGAACAGACAAATATTAATAATACCATATGATATGAGTTGATTAAATAATACAAATGTCCACCTGTTTTTACTCATCTTGCCTGTGAGTGAGAACCGACTAAATTATAGATGCCATTGTTCATTTCTCAAATTCAATCCCACTCTTATGGAGCAAGCAGTGGGGATGCGCTCGATTCTCCATGTTTCAGGGAAATATTCATATTTGCCAAGCATTCTAGGTGAAAGTTGCATAGCAAAGTTTAGTTTGTAAATATATTATATTAGAATGCAAATATGCTTAGTTTTTCGTAACAAGATTGTAGTTAAGAGATAATTAGCATGGATTGATAGTTTATCATTACGAAAATATTTTAAATAAAAAATGTTCTAGGAAATACTAGAGTTTATATATGTTTAAATTTATAAATTCAAAGACAAAAAAAAAAAAAACTTAAATCAACTATACTTAAATTAAAATAAGAAAGATACTTATTGAAATACTTTAAAGAACTGGATATTTTGTTATTATTATCAATGATAAATCCTTTATTCTTAAAGTTTTATTGTTCATCGCTTGTGCAATTATGATGTATGTAATACGCATATTAAAATTTCAACAACACCACCTTGTTTTATATGCACTTCCAAACTAATTAAGGTCTTTAAACTAAAGAATATAAAACTCAAATATATCTCAATAATACCAATCTAAACTCTAGATTTAAGAGGAAAACCAAAGCATAAAATAAAAATTAACAGAAACTAAGTCTTGTGGCATTTTCATTATAGCTTAAATCACAGTTCACTCTTTAACAAATCATTGTGGATTGGAGCAGTGATTTTTTTTTAAAAAAATTCAATTTGATCCTTAAACTTTATCTTTGCACAATTGCGCTATTTTGAGCCTAAATTAGCATTTAATTGCATGTTTTTTAAGAGGGGATTTGATTGAAAAATAAAGGACCAAAGTGAAAAAAGAGAGTACACTAGGTGGTGTCTTCGGATTTTATAAAAAAAATTTATTTTGCCACCTTTTTTGGTTTACAGGTGATTGATTCCTTTAGTTTTTAGAAATTCAGTTTTGGTACCAAAATTCATTTCCCTCATTTTCAGTTTTTTTTTATTAAAAAAAAGAGAGAGGGTCATTAGATTCTGATGAAAAGAGAGAAAGTGGTTGTTGATCACAATTTCGGCCACCAAAATGGTTGAAACTAGTGTCAATGAGTTTCGTTTAACTAGAAAAGTTTCACTTGGGTTTTTTTTTGGTTTTTTGAGCTTTTTTTTTTTTGAAGTCATGAATATGTTTATCAAGGTGTTTTTTAGAAGTTTGGAGTGAAAATGAGTTGACAAATGAGTTTTTAAACAAAAAAACAACACCCTATTTTTTCGATGACCTCATCGTTGGATTCTGTACAAAACAAATGATGCATCGTCTGTCATCTTATTGAAAAAAAAAATCAAGGCAAACCCATTAAGAAATTAAAAAAAAATTATAAAGCTAGGCTCGAGAGAGCAGGTTGGGCTGGGCTGGAAAGCCCAGATGTATGGGTTGGTTTTTTGGCCTAGTATTCCTGGGCTCCTTTTTTTCTTTCAAGTTTTGTTGTTTAATTTTTGGGTTAAAAAAATTGTAAAATAAATTATTAAACTCAATTGAGTTTATGAACCGGATCGCATGTTTAATGGATTCATCCGTAGCATTCGAGCTATTGTTTTTTTTCTTTTTATTGTTTAATACCCTTTTATGTCCCTTGATTTAAAAAAAATATAATTTCACCATTTATTATCGATGATTTATTTTTTTATTTAGCTCAAAACTAAAAATAAAATAATATAATTTCATCCTTTTTTTTTATCAATGATCTGCTCATGCTATCTCAGCCACACGCATCTAACACAATTTCTTTTCTTTTTCTAAAAAAAATGCATCATACAAAAAAATTCTCGTGCACTTTAGCGTCATGTAATTAAATGAAAAATAATCTCTTATATAAAAAATTTATTGAATCCAATGACATGCATGACTTGCATCACAAGTTTACTTTATTGACTCAAGCTCATTTAGGTTTTTTTTTTTTTAGTTAAGTGCTATTTTTTACCATTTTTAAACTTTAACATTGAGCTAATTAAGATTTGAGCTTTCCACTATCTTTTTCAAAATTATCCCCACAACTCTTGCATGTTAACCCAATGTATTTTCATTTTAATATTAAATAAAAATATTGTTCAATACTTGGGTAAATTTATTTTTTTAGAAAACACGTTACCAATGCTTAGTAATTTTTTCTATTGCGTTTAAAATTTTTTTGCTCCTACCCACGGCATAGCGCAAGCTAATAGACTAATAAAATACTAAAATATAAGGTGAGTAAGAATGTGTAAAAATCTGAAAGATTCTTAATTTAAATTTTTCTTTCACCCTATAAAAGAATTTTAAAAACTAAAAAGTTGAAGAAGTAATTCCTACTATTATCAATCATTAATTAGACACTATAAATCATGAATTAAATCTAAAAAAATCAAGATTTTTTTGATTGAAAAAACAAAAGTTGTTTAAAATTAATTTCTCATTCGTACATAAGTTTTTTATTTTAAAAAAATTAAAACAAAAGTATCTTGTCTCAACATCCCACAGCTGTTTTTTTATATGCATGCCATCTATATATATCATAGGTCATAGTTCACTATTTTTGGAGAGAGAAAAAAACGTTGGAAACAAGGCACAGCGGCTGCAGGATTTTCTAAACTTAGATTTGTACAACATGAAGAATGATTTTCTAAACTTAGATTCTTTTATATGCCAGCCCGTAACTAGGACGAGAAATATGGAGATAGTGTTATATTAGAACTTGTACATAACTGTTTTGACATACTATAGTGAGATAAGAAAAATATCCTTAAGAAAATACCACAAAATTCCCAGGTCAGGTAGTCTGGTGAGATCTGGCATTGAAGAGAGTCTTCGTATCAAATAGTCCCATAAATGGTTCTGTTTTAATTTTGATGCATTCTTGTGCAATCTACAAAAGCACCGATCATCTCGGGAAAGTAAATCATAAGCTCATCTTTTCTGAAAGTTGAGGAATTTTACGGAGAGGGCAAAGACAGTAAAGAAGAGGAGACAAAATCCAACAAGTGCCGCTATCGACGCTCCGATCATATTGGGACCATAGCCAAAAGTAACCTCCAAATACTTTTTCACAGTGCCTTCAAATCCTGGTCCTACAATTATTGTTTCCACATCACCTAGCTGAGAACAGATTACACCCCGCAGAGTCCATGCAATGGGGCAGATGTAGTAGAACCAGATCCACCATCCCGGAATACTCTGAAACATGGCAGACAATAACCATAGAAGTTGCTTAGACGGGAAACAAATTAAGGGAAAGATTTTCTCCTCGTGTATGTGAAGTCAAATTATTTCCAAGTCCCTTTAACTATCTTACCTTTCTATCCAATACATTTCACTTTGGACATGTTATATAATTGGTCTTAGGAAAATCAAAAAATTATTTGGTCTTGGGGAAGAAATCGAAATTAAGCTGTTTATCTTATCAAGGAAAGAATTGAATTAGTTCTGTCAACAGATTCAGCCAAAAACAGCTAGATATGTTTTTGAAACTCGAGAGAGCACAGAATTAGTCTGTTTGATTGATTGTAAGAAAAACTGAAAGAATGGCTATGGATTTATCTGTGTTAGCACTACTTCACCACCCCATTCTGACAAAAGCAATTCCCACTTTAATGTGGGGCCGATGTGAGATCCACATGGATCAAATGTGTTGTGATAGACAAGATGGTTAAACTATTATAATGAGATGAGCTTTATCCAAATGAAAAAAAAAACCCTGTTATTAATATCATTAGGAACTTGGAAGATGAACAGCAAGTTAAGGCTGCTAGTGTTTTGATGCACTGTTTTATTTGAAGTTTGAACACTACTTACCGGTTGTGGGACAAGAAATCCCGAAAGGAGATTCCACAGAGAGTAAAATGCAGAAGAGATGACGGCAGCCAAGTGTTGAGAAGGTGTGAGACCAACAGCCATCATACCGTAAAAAGTAAAGTAGGTGAAAGTGAGGAACATGAACACCAAAAATAGAAAGAATTTCCCTGCATTGAACAAGAATCGTTCACATACATGAATTGCATCTGAATAAATTTCCGACATCTACTCACATCATTTGAAAGGCTCAAGGTACATGGCAAAGCAGTATAATTAGGAGAGAAAATGTTGAAATCCTACATCATGGAAATCAGAATGCGTAACTTGTATTCAATCAGATATAGAGTAATAGATCGAATTCGATGAAACAGAAAAGAGAACAGAGTCATCATTAGTAAAGGGAAGCAGTTATTTATTGTTATACAAAGGAAGTAGCTCATAATGGAAACTTAGAATCTCACCTGCCGTCCTCTCAAAATCAACCATGAAATATGTGATGATGCCGTATAAAATTGTTTGAACCAGAATGTATGGTATCTCTACAAGACCCTGTTTAGAAGAACATTAAATTATTAATTATTCACCAACTCTCCTTCCAAAAGAAGCGGTTATTTCTTCAGCAGTGACAGTCACCTGGGCTACTGCATAGGATAATGGAGAGTACATTCCGGCCGCTTTCTCTCTATAGAAAACAGTTCTCTCAATTGAAACTACTGGTTGTACTGAAGAAGCATTATTGACCCCGAGAAACATGCATGAAGAATATAGCGCTCCCATAACCACGGACAAAGCTTGAGTAGAGTCCCTATCAAAAGTGTCAAGATTGAGTGATTTAACAACATTCAGAGAATTTCAACGAAAGGGAATTAAATGAGACATCTTGATTTTGAAGAATACTTGCATAAGAAACACCAGCAGATGCACAAGTAAACAAATAAAAACACAACAGTTCTCTTTGTTTTATTTTTCTATTTTTTTTTCCGGCCTTCGCTTCCTTTTGAATTCTCTCGTGGTATTGAGATAGAAAATGTAGTAACCATTGGTTAAATTATCTAAAATTACAAGTTATCTAGAATTTAATCTACGGTTTTGTATCCAAATACTAAAATTATTTGTACCAAAAGCATGCTAAAAAATATTTAAAATGGGCTGATATGTGTCATATGTTTAAATTTTATCATATGGAGACTGCTTACAAAAAATATTTTTTGTAGTTTCGAGCTTACGTTTCATTTAATCTGTCAAACCAGTAATCAACTAAAAAGGGTAAATAATAAAAAGAATAAGATAACACATAACTTTGTTGATCACAACTATGTATATCTTTATTTCGACAACTGCGCCCAGATGTGATATATAAGGATAGGAATTTACCTTTTTGAACCAATATTCCAGAATACCGAGCCTAATATCAATGCAGCTATTACAGTAAAGCATAACCTCACACCATTGTATTGTGGACTTCTCCAGTATACAAGATTTTGTTTCCAAAGGCAAATATAAAACTGAGACAGCGCATCTCGAGCATATGTCGATTCAAACTTCAGAGGCTCTGAGCCAGCAGGAGGAGAACTGAAATGCATAATTGAAGCTTCCACCTCCCTGAAGCAATAAAACAAAATGGTCCACTCATTCAGATTAATGCTCTCGGTAGATGAACAAGAGAATATTTTGCAAGATCTTTCTTGCAGTTAAACAAGACCTCAATTAGAATACCTGTATTGACTAGATTTTCTGTATAATTCAGCAAAATCTTCACCAACTCTCTCTTCAACAGTAGGTGTAGTAACCTCAAGCATCCAAGTTGCTGGATTGTAACCATCAGGACATGGAGGGACTCCTTTAATTCCCTGAACAAGAAAAAAAGAAAGAACGTGCGGACTACAGAATCAGCATGGTTCCCTTGAACGTGAGGAAATTAAAGAAGAATGTGTGCAGATGACAAGGAAGTCCAAGTAATGATTACTTCTTCTCCTTTTTTGTCTTCAAACAACAGAGCATGTAGTATCAAGTATAATGATAAAGTTAAAACAGGAAGGCCTAACTGATTGAAGCTTGGCTCTAATTAAGGCCATGGCCCTTGACTTCACGCTAGTATAAAAGACTCTTCAGAAGAAGCACATAAATCAGAAATATAAGGTTACATGCATAGAATAATGCAATGTTACCTGAAAATAGTCTATCATAATCTTCGAGTGAACTCCAAGTTTCCCCCCATATATAACCCGACCACCTCGTTTCATGAGAAGTAGCTGTGCATGCATCAGATCCCAAATGATTTAAAATTAAATAGAAACTAACTTCAAGTGCCAGTTCTCAAACTTTTTTAAGTGCAGAGAAAAAGCATAACAAACCTCATCAAATGCTTCAAAAATATCAATACTGGGTTGATGGATGGTGCAAACCACAGTTCTTCCAGTATCAACTGTATTACGAACAGTTCGCATCACAATAGCTGCTGCTCGTGCATCAAGTCCAGATGTGGGTTCATCCATAAAAATAATGGAAGGATTTGCAACAAGCTCCACTGCGATTGTTAATCGCTTCCTCTGCTCTGTTGATAACCCACTACTCCCTGGCAAACCAACCAAAGCTTGCCTCAGAGTATCAAGCTCTACTAACCTCATCACTTCTTCAACAAACTCCTGAAGTACATTTTTGGAAAAAAAGCATCAAGAATACAGTTAAGACAAATAAACAAAAAGCATGTGTGAATTTGCATCTGTGCGTTATTCTGCTCACCACTCTTTGTTCTTTGCTAACTTCTTTTGGGAGCCGGAGACTAGAAGAAAACAAGAGAGACTCCTCAATTGTAAGTTGAGGAGAATGTATATCGTTTTGCTCAACATATCCCGAGATTCTGGCAAATGTGCGTTGCTCTTTTGGGTAACCTGATATCTTGATATCTCCTTCTATATATCCACCAGTTTTCCTTCCAGCTAATACATCCATCAGAGTGGTCTTCCCTGCTCCACTAGACCCAACTAACGCAGTCAGGACACCTGGTGAGAACACTCCACTCACGTTTGACAATAGCTGCAGCTTCTTTTCTGTTATACCTTGTTTACTCATTTCCTATGAATTCCAAACAACATTTTTTTGGCAATATCAGCTAAGTATGTGCAAAAAGTCAAGGCAGCCTAAACCCGTCAGACAAACAAACCTTGGGCATATCAACAAAGTAATTGACATTATGGAATGTCATTGTCAATGGTTGAAAAGGAAGAATCATTCCCTTGTTTTTACTGCCTTCATTCAATGATGATCGATTCAATTCAAACTCCTGAGCCCTTGCTGCGCAAAGATTCTTTAGCATGTAAGTAGCAATGCACATATATCAACTCATTGTGCAACATTAAAATGACTTACCATCATTCCCATCAGAATTTTCTTGTGTTACATCAGCTGGAGCCACTGTCCTGGCCTTTGTAAGAGCTGTGATCAACCAACACATGGTATTTATTACTAATATTACATGCCAAAAAAGAAGCAGACCGAGTTTCTCATGTATCTAATTGGCATAAGATTTTTTTTCAAACTTACGATTGAGGTAGGTCAAGGCCCATGTCACAATTATGTTGAAAAGTAATGCATAAAGCAACAAAACACCAACTCCAATCCAATACCAATAATCACTAGAAGGTAAACTGTGTTGATAGAGAATGTTGTTTCCAACTGTATTGTTCCCAAAAGATGATTTCTGAATATAGTTTCATGGAAATGTTAGTACTAATTAAAGGAAACAGACAACAGAAAAAACAGATTTTGGAATCCAAAAGAGCAGACCTTTATCCACCTCTCGGCACCAAATTCATTGACAGAAATTGCACGCTGTCCATAGGTTAATGGTGACAACCAATAGCCCCAAATCCACCACGGCTTAATCATTGCTGGAACAAGAAATTAAATCACAAATTCGAAAGCAACTTTGAAAAATCGGTTGTGCATTTGGGATTATAAATTCATCAAAATACCTTTTGGGATGATAAATCCACCCAACAAAAATATAGCCAATAGAGCAGCTGACCCGAATGTATTGGCAACAACCAGATCTCGTGCAATTGAACCCATTGTCCGAAAGAGACCGAGTGCCATTTGGTGTATTGAAAAGAGTAAGAGCATAAAACGGAAGAACCTGAAACACATTTTAAGAATTTATGAATAAAGAAGGACCCGAAGACTAAAACATCGTATACACAAGTAAACTGGCATTACCTCCCAGCCCCGGGGGCAAAACCAACTGTGTAGTATACAACACAAGACCATACAACAGCTTCAACGATGGAGTAAGGTAGGCGCAGAATAAAACTAGCAACGGACCACACCCATGCAGGATGGAAGAGATTATCTCGTTGTTTGTAAAACACTGGTAGTCGAAATATCAAAAGTGATAGTTCGGAGAAGCCATTAAACATCATATGCACCAGCCCAAAAAACAGGCAGGAGAGGTAAAGGTTCCCATTCATCTCGTCAGTGGGATGTAATCTTGTCCGCAAGAACAATGTGCAAGTGACAAATCCAACAAATGCGACCTTTAAACATACATAGCAGAGATATAAAAAAGAACAGAAAATTTGATACACAAATAAGATGCATCGCAGACTATACATATTGGCAAACAGGATGTATATCTTCCAGTGAAAATAGAAAATCTCAGAATGAAGCAGCCAGCAATAACTGATTGCAGCTTATTTGAAATGAAATGTACTGCTGCATCATTTGCCAATTACAATCTAAATTTTAAAAATATCAATCACATATGCAATTAACAGTAGATGGGTTATATTTTAGGCATACTGTGATACATCATATGTCAATTACAATGTAAAAGCTGAAAGACACCATAATTAAGCTCAAGATAAACAATACCTGGCATGTCCTAAAAATATAAAGAAAACGATGCCTGCTAATCAGCAAAACTTCTCGTGAGAAGCATGTTTTGAATAGTTCCCATCTTGATACGGCATATTTGGTTTTTGACAAAGCTGAAACATGACTCTTGGACTTGTCAAATGGAACAGAAAGCTCGGAGTCGACATATTTCCCGTACTTGGAATTTTTAAATGCTTTTGCAATTTCTGAGGTGGGAAGGAACACATATGGTTTTGACTGATCAGCCCAGTATTGAGCTTGATCCTTTTTAGAGGTCACCTGGGAATAAAGCATGTCAGACAAGAACCAAAGTGAACAGAAACTCTACTAGAGTTTTCAGCATAATACCTCTTGAAGAAAATCTGCAACCCCTTTCCGTGGTGGCAATTTAAATCCTAATGACTCGAAGAACTCTAAAACTTCTGCTCGAGGGCCTTGATACACCACATAACCTTCTGATAATAGCACCAAATCATCAAACAGATCAAAGGTCTCGGGAGCAGGCTGAAGAAGGGCCATTAATACGGTAGCTTCCATTAGATGAACAAAATTTCCTATACATTTCACAATTTGGTATGTTGTGGAGCTATCGAGTCCAGTGGATATTTCATCCATAAATAAGGTTTTTCTTGGCCCAACAATCATTTCTCCTGCACAAAATATATTAACCCAAATCATTTGATAGACAAAATCACAAAATATTTCAGCACTGGTAATTCACAATCAAACACAATATGGAAAGCTCTCGTGTTTTTACAGCCAACAGGTCCATATATCTACAACAACATAATTGGTAAAAAATTAAGAAACACCAGCACTCCATGATTATTATACTTTCTGTCTTTGAATTTGGACATTCTCATGCCATTAAAAATTACAACGAAAATACATGATGCAGCTCATCATCTATCAGTATAACCCATAAAATGAATGCACCAAAAACAAAACAAATGATAGCGATGTACAGTTGATGGCTTCAAAAATAATAAACGGTGTCAATCAACATTCAGAGAGAGAGAGAGAGAGAGAGAGAGAGACCAGTGGTAACCCGTTTCCTTTGACCACCTGAGACACCTCTTAACATGTCATTTCCGACTACTGTCTCTGAACATACATCAAGACCAAGAACTTTTAAGACATAGTCTGTTGAAATACTGTGCTTTTTACCTCCAACTGAAGATGCCTGTGCAGTGAAATTGTTGTGGATTAAATTAAGTCTGAAGTAGACATGAACTACTGTACAGAAAGTTTAAAAATTAAGACGTACCTTCATAAAAGCATCAACCTCTGGATTCGGTCGCACATTTCTTTCCTTCTCCAAGCGAACTAGATCTTCCATGTAGCCTAGAAGTGGACGATGAAAGAATAAGAAAATAGATAGCAAATATGAAACAAACCAAAAACCTCTGAATGTTCATGCTATGCATAAATTGTGTCCCCTAATTAGGATACTGCCAAATTGCTGATTTTTGAACAGGAAACAGAACCACTTAAGAGTTACAGGGGAAAAACCAGAAGAAAATGGTCATTTGGAATTGCTTTGAATGTGATAAGACTGCATTACCCAGAAGTTGACGAGTTTTTTTATGAAAAATCATCCACATCTCTTGTCACTTAGCTACATAATGTTGAGAAGAGGAAAAAAAAAAAACTGCATCCATCGTTTTCATGAATTAACATGATCAAAAATATTTGAAAAGAAAATATAAAAAGGCTCCAAAGACAATTAAAAATTGGAATTCATTCAAGATAAACAATTTCTGGTAAATGGATTTTTTCTTATGCCATTCATTTATAATTAATATTAAAACCTAAGTACATAGGTAATTAATTTACTTATCAAATGATCAAGACTGGTAATCTTCAAAATCACACAATCGATTCCCAGGTTATAATTGATAAAAAAAATGCTATTAACAAGGTTCGTCATCTGAAGGTTGCAATAAAACATAATGCATTGTGATCACGAACCCGAGGATTCTACAATCTGGTAGGTTTTCAGCAACAATGATTGTATTTTCATATTTCTATGCCATTATATTTTCTATAATGCATATACGTATTGTAATATAAAAACAAACATGGCCTAAGACAATAAAGTCTACGCAGTAACAAATCAAACAGTAGTTCTATCTGCGAAACATAAAATAGATACATCAAGCAAGATAGCAAACGGTAAGATCATCCCACTTGATTCCTAATCATTGGCAATCTCAAGTTGCACCAACATGCGAATGCTAACAAGACCAAGAAGCAGTAATTTACGTGATCATAAGAACTTATTTAATTCCTAGAATTATTACTGGATTAGGAACAGTTTCAAGCTAAAAATAACTCCTGTATATCTCTAGAAAAAACCATTTGGATCAAAGCATGAATGTAAGAATGATTTAAAAAGAAATGGAAGTAAATGAACCTCCAAAGCCTTCACTTGCTCCTTGCCAACAAGCAGCAAAATCTAATGTTTCTCGCACAGTAAGCTCTGCAATGTGATTATCTGTTTGGCTGATATATGCAGAAGTCCTTTGGACATAAAAATCGTCAAACTTCTGTCCATTGTACGTAATATTACCGGATTTCTGGAAAAAATAAGAGATGAATAAGGTTTAATATGGGGTAGCAGCAATTAAGCAAGAGCAAAAAAACAAGAAAACAGAAGAAAATCTACTGAAGGGGATATTCCTTGAATAGTATATCTCATCCAATTCTCTACAGGATATTTCAGCATGAGTGAATCAATCCTTAAGCAGTGATTAATCCACTGAGACCAATATTTGAATGGAAGAGGTTGCTTAAACGTTGGCCCTTATCATTTTTAAAGTGGTTTGACTAAATACCGAAGCTAAGCAAGCAATATATTGACCTGTAAAATAAAAGGCCAAGTTAGGCAACTCAAGTTTTCCTACGCTGAGCAGATAACAGGTAAAGCTTTTTGATAAATCTGCTCTCTTATAAGCTCCAGTTGCCCTAGGTATCTCTAAACACGATATTTCTTACAACAGAATCTTCGTGAAAGCAATAGTTGGCTGATAAATGCAGGTAGCATATTAGAGGGCGTTCGAGGATGGTAGTGATCTGGTCTCCTACACTGCAGCACGAGAAGGTTGAAGTTGAACTGAAAACAGCCGAAGAGAGTCTGGGCCATAAATTTTATAACCCAGCTTAGAAATGCTTTGGGTAATTGAGTTAATTCCTGATGAAAGCTAATTGTTCTTGCTTTTACAAGCACTTTTCTGTTGGGCCAGCAAGCCCAATTAAACTTCCAGGCTAGCTGAAAAAAGATATCAGTTAGGTAAAGTTTGACTTTTCAGTACACATACATTGCCTTTTGTGTCACCCTCTCTCGTACCTCAATGAATAATAGATTTCCCACCCCCCTCGGTTTCTTTTTTTTTTTTTTTTTTGCAATTTAAGTTTAGTTTTAACTAATCATGGAACAATCCAAGTATCACCGTATCATTAATGACGATTCAGACACTAAAACTGAGATTTAGACAAAAAGAGCTTCTGGAAAAAGCCCGGAAATCAATAAGAGTATGCAAAGGATTCCCGTGACGTTTTGCTGGAAATGATAGTAAAAAGTACTAACCTTTAGGTTCTTGGCAAGTTTCCCTGCGAGAGCTAAAAGCAAGGTCGATTTGCCGGAGCCTGGTGGTCCTAAGAGCAGAGTCATCCTGCAAGAACCCAGATCAAAACATGTTTATTTGACTTGGTTAAGATTCTCAGGGCAACAGATGAAACTAAGCAACTCTCCGGCAGAGCACCAATCAAAAGGGTAGTTTTAGCTCATAAACAAACCGCACTTTTTCACAAAGTCGTATAAAAGGTAAACCATCGAAAAAATTTACTTGAACACAATGAAGTACTTGATAGATATGGATTTGACCTTGCTTCTTTATCTAAAATCAAAAGACTTATCTGCTTATTTTTTCTTCAATTGAGATAGAACACAAATACGATCTCAGCATGACATAATTCATTTAAAGTTACTAAGCCTAAGGAAAAGAAGTGAATTTTTTTAATTGAATTTGCTTCTATAACAGAACTCTTAATAATGTGATGCGATAACCATTTTATTGCTATTTGTGCAGTCGCCTTTGACAAGTAGAAAATCAAGAACAGATTCTCTAGCTGTAAACCAGAAGACTTCCATAATACCAACCAAAATTAACTGGCATAATTCTCAATGTACATGAGATTCCTTCAGACAGGATTCGAAACCATCCTCAGGAACAACTTCAATTCTAAGTAATTATATTCATGCATTACCTTCCAGGTTTTACAACACCGCTGATATCATTCAAGATTGTTAAGGGAAAACGCGTTGCTCGAAATAACCCCAGTTTTGTTAGTAAACCCTGCACACGGCAAACCGAGTGATCAATTAAACAGTGTTCGAGACGGCTATAAATTTACATGAACTAGAAGCAAAGATTAATTAACTACCTCGCCCAAATCTCGTGCAACATTAATCAAAGTAGGCAAAGCTCTTGACCCAGTTTGCACCTTGGCACTTATATTTAAGTTCTCAAATCTTACTTCGACTTTTGGCACTTCGATTCCAACCCTTCATTATGAACAGAAATTTACGCGAAAATTAATGAATATTGATTAGAAAACCTGAAATAAAATCTAAATCCGAAAATTAAAAAAACACCATTTTCTTTCTCCCTTCTTTTAATCTGAGGAAAACTAAAACAGTTCGTAACAAAAAGTGTAAAAATCAAAATGACTCAATCGTAAATTAATAAAATATCAGCAAAAAAAGAAAAGAAAATCACATGCATGCAATGCAAGCATTGATTTTGAAAGAAAACAATTAGAACACGTACCTATCAAGCCTCTCTTTGATCGCAGAAAGCAACTTGTAATTATCTTGAGCATTAGTAGCCAAAGCTTTTTTAACAACAAGTTCTCGCTTATGACGATCAAGCCTCCTGACGTCAATCATCTCTTCTCTCTCACCATATCCTCCACTTCGATCGTACTCAGAAGGAGACTTCCTTATCACGGCAAAATTCCCTCTCTTAGTTGACGGTAGCCTCGAAATCGCCTCCCAAACGAGTTCATCTTCGTCCTCCTCCAACGCCTCGGCATTTGATGGCCGTGAAAACGACTCTCTCACTGGATCAATGTCCAACTCAAAAAACTCGCTTCCATTGGAAGCTGCTGCCATTGTTATTGTTTGTGTTGATAACTCGTATGAAGAGGAAAATTAAAAGACGGCTCTGATGCGAAACTCCCTCTCCCTTTATATATCAGAGTTTGTCTCGTAGAGGGAAGAGTGTCTTATTAAAAGAGGGAACTCTAGAGGTTTGTTAAGAATGAAGGAGAAGTTCCCGGCTATTTAAGGGGTTAAAATAAATTAACTAGACATTTAATTACCCTGGGTAAATTAAGATGGATCCAGGTAGGTGAATGACTTAGTAAAAGGTGAACTTAGGATCTAGAAGAAGGTGATATTTTCAGTTGTTTTTTTCATTTTTGCATCTGAAAAGTCAAAGGACACAGAACGAATGAGGAATTATGTATTATGTGATTTTAATAATTTTATGTGATTTTTCATTGTCATTTTAATAATTTTATTTAAAGGGAATTTCTTTGTATAATATAAATTAATAAAACAATTAACCAAATAATGAAGGAAAAAAAAAGCATCACCTAAAGAATAAAATCTAATCATGTCCAAGCTTTTTTTTTTTTTAATTAACATGGATGTCCAGGCCAGCTTGCGTGCACTTCAACTAATCCCACGGGTCCTGAAGTTAATAACCATGTAAGCCTCCAGTGGCCATCATATTAGTAATTATAGGGCTTGAATCTGAAACCACAGGGAGAGCAAACCTCTTGATTCTAAATTCTTATCACTGGATCACCTACTAGATAGTTCATGTCCAAGCTTTTTAATTAAAAAGGTCAAGCACTTGTGAAAGGCTAGGCTCAATTGTTAGGGTTTTTTTAATTTTATATCTGCCTAAGTTTTTTTTTTTTTTTTTAATAAAACAGAGTATACCATGTATCATCTACTAATATAGATAATTCACCATCCTCTGCAATAAAGTCCGATTATTTTTTGTGATTCAAAAAACAAAGTCAGGATATTTTAGATTTCAAAACCTAAATATTAATCTATTTTATATATATAAAAGAAAACACTCAAAAACTTCTAATGAACCTCAATAACTCTATATCCAATAAAAAATTAAAATTAACTTAAAAACTCAAAATCAAACTGAATTAAAATAAATTTTAGAGGTTCTGATCTAATTTTTATGGCATAATTAAAGGACAAAACAAACTCTATCAAGCCATTCTTTTAAAATCAAACTTATTAATATCAAAAATATTTTTTTTAGCCAGACAATTATGTCCATCTAAAGTTTTTTCTCTCCTCGTTTTTTTTTTCAATGACTTGCTCTCTTCTCTCTCAAGATTCAAAAACTAAAATGTGATAAAATTAAAGTTTTGGATTAAAAACACAAACATCTAAAATCAGAGGGACCGAAACAAAAACTATATATTGCCACGCCTGAAAAATGCACCGTGAATGAATCGTCAATCCAAAGTGCAAAGTGCACCGAGTGAGCGCTTGATTTTCTCGCTAAAGCTTTTCGTGACGAGGCTTCTGGTCACAAAAACACTGTAACGACGAACAACTTCGCGCATCCAAATTTCGACGGAATTTCTAAACGAAATAACAATCCCTTTCTACTCTTCGAAAATGCTGTGTGTATTATGCAATTTAAGCACTTCTAATTTGGATCATGCATGATCCTCCTTTCAACATCTAAATATTAATTCTCGGTTACGCACAGTACTTGTGCATTGAAAAAAAAACTCTTTCCTGGTGACCTTTCTCAGATTTTAACCCTACGTGTTAACGTGGAAATAATTTAAGATAGTAGCCGCACAATCTGTTTGTTCTTTAATAAATGATAAATGCTTCACGTTATTTGACGTAGGAATCTTAAACAATGTGAGGTTGGAATCTGAAACAATTTTGATGTCATCTGACGTGAAAATCTTCCATGTCAGCTCGATTTGCTGGCAACACGCTAGCTACAATCCACCATATCCATATGGGGTGTGCTTAATCTGCTTACAGACGGCAGCCTGCTCAACAATTATCATGCACTATATTGTATATGGAAAACCAGAGATAAAAATGCAAGGAAGAGCCTAAACATCTGCAATGGAACCCGGGAATAAAAAACATAAGTGGATTTCAATGTGGCAAATGGCTTCCTTTTTCTGGTATGATTGCATTGAAATCTGTTTATACGTATTGTAACGTCTTGCTATCAATTGTTTAATTTCATAGAATAGGGAAAAGATTCGAATACTTATCTGGTCTAGAAGCATACCTCTACGTTGAATCTATATATACAATGTTAGAGGAGTGGCATTATCACAAGAAGAGGGACACTATCAATGACCCTTCTGTTGTATCGTAATGGTAGCTGAAGAAAAAAATAAACAGAGAAACAAAAACTTCTGCAATATCTTTTATACCTTTGTTACACGTTATAGTTTGTGTATTAGTTTAATATGTTTTGTAACCAATCGTTTGGTTTTATATGAAATTATTATATTTATATAAATACATTTTTATTGTTAATAAAGGCTTAATTTATTTTTAATATTTATATAATATTATATTAATAAATTTACAGTAAAGATATAGTTCATGAGACAAAAAATACTTTGTAAATGAAATTATAAAGTTGTTATAATTATGAGATTCATATTGCATCAATGCATTATTTCTAAAATATTCATGGTCGATACTCTCTTAAATACTGGACATTTATTAGAGTCGTAAAGATTAGTACATATTATGTTCTTTCTTTTATGAAAGAAAGTAGTTTTTCTCATGAGCTGAGGTACAAGGGATACATAGAACTAATATGTTGGTGTTTGTCATAAGACATGTACGCTGAACTGGCCCACATGAGAACTTTATATGGAGAGATTACATATGTTTATAGAAAAGCTCACATGATGGTTGTGTAAGTGATCCTTAGACTTGAGATCGCTAAGTCTTCTTATATAGAGAATGTTATGCTTTGATCTTGTTACATGTTATCTTAATAAAGGTAACATAAGGGAAGACATTGGGCATAGTATGAACTATATAAAGACACTTGAATGATCAAGAGATGATTCATCACCCTGGGTTAATTAGGGGATGTTTCATATATTCTCAAATAGTATTAACTGAGAAATCATTTATCATGGTGGAATGAGATTTGAAAAGAGTTTCAAATCTTATTCAAATGATCAATAACTATGATATAAATAGCTAACATGATTTAACATGGGAGACATACTCCACGTTTTAATGTTAAATCGAAACATTATTGATGAAAGGATGTTAATTATACTAAGAAATCGGTCACTGAAAGATTAAGTCAAACCAATGATGACTTTTCTAATATTTGGGGGAT
>Ga0325411_1003223_pt1 | contig 18378 bp, 16 predicted proteins | sample PopdelMetagenome_13_FD_206181 | JGI IMG/M metagenome (GOLD analysis project Ga0325411, IMG submission 206181) | Populus deltoides microbial communities from Bellville, Georgia, United States - Xylem-PdIQD-R4 | ecosystem: Host-associated > Plants > Phyllosphere > Stem > Wood/Secondary xylem...
TGTCGAAGCGTTAAATGAGAGTGGTATCAGTGCAACACATGATTTGGTCTCGCAGCTTTTGAAGAGATTTAGCAATCAATGGTTGATGGCTTTGGGAGTTTTCATTTGGGCAAAAAATCAATCAGGTTATGTGCATAAACCTGAGATATATAATTCCATGATTGATATATTAGGGAAGTCCAGGAAATTTAGTCTTATGTGGGATTTAGTTCAGGAAATGAGTGGACTAAATGGGTATGTTTCATTGGTTACCATGGGGAAAGTAATGAAGCGGCTCGTTAGAGATGGCAAGTATAATGAAGCTATTGATGCATTTAGAGGGTTTGAGAAATTCGGTTTGAGTAAAAGCACAGAGGCAATGAATGTGCTGATGGATATTTTGGCTAGGAACGGTCGTGTTGAGGATGCTCGTGCTGTGGCTTTAGAGTTTGAGGGTTGTTTAACTTTAGATTATCGTAGTTACAATATTTTGTCATCTGGATATTGCAAAGCAAGGATGTTTGGTGATGCAAGAAAGACTATGGAAGAAATGGAGGAACGTGGTTTTCATCGTAATGTTGTTTCGTACACCGCTTTCATTGAAGCATACGGTGAGCAGAAGGATTTTCGAAATGTTGAAATCATTTTAAATGAGATGCAAGAGAAGGGTTGCCCGCCTGATTTGATTACATATACTGTTTATATACGTGCTCTTGGGAAAGCGAGGCAAATAAATAAAGCTTTGGAGGTCTGCGAGGAAATAAAAAGAAATGGTTTCGTGTTTGGTACCCAGTTCTACTGTTCGTTAATTCATAGTTTATGTCTGTCTGGAAGGCTCAAGGATGCTTGGAATATTTTTGAGGACGTGGAAAAGCAAGGAGTTGGTCGGGATTTGGGGATGTATAAAGCCATGATTTCTGCTGCTTGTGCACTTTCGCAGGATGAGAGTGCTTTAAAGCTGCTCCACAAAATGGAGGAGGACTCTTGCAAACCAGATGTCCAGACTTATGCGCCTCTGTTAAAGATGTGTTGCAGGAAGAAGAGCATGAAAATGCTCAAATTTCTGCTGAATCACATGTTTGAGAACGATGTCAGTATTGATATTGTTACATACGACCTATTGGTGCACGGCCTCCGTAAGCAAGGGAAACTCAAGTACGCTTGCTTCTTCTTTCAAGAAGCAGTGTTGAAGGGAATGGTCCCTTGTGATAGGACATACAAGATTTTGTTGGAGGAACTTGAGAGAAAGAATATGGCAGAAATGAAGGGAAAGATTGAGAAGTTGATGTTACGGGCAAAGGAGCTAAACAGGATTTAGGCCTTGCAGGATGCTTACATTAAACTTAGCCCAGCAGCATGCTTGTTGAGATTCATGATAAACCGGTTAGTTGCTTCGTTTTCATCAATCTGATTTCTACTTCGAAATGGTTCTTGACCCTGTGCTTTATTCTTTTCTCAGTCGATTCTATAACTGTTCGAACTGAACCCGAATGAAGAAAGCGACCCACTGGTTAAGAATATTACACCAATGGCCAAACTAGAGACAGTTTTTAACTGTACACATAATGAACAGCACAATTGTTTGGTGAGAAAGCCTTGAACTTAATCTAAGGTTATGTTAAGTATGTTTGGTTAAGAATAAATCTTGACTTAAATCAAAAGTTTATTTTAAATTTGAGTAAAATTTTGATTTAATTAAAAAATAAAAGTTTAAACTGTCTATGAATTCTAACTTATACTGCATTTATTTATTTTTTAAAAAAATCTTATAGGTTAATTTAAAAAAATACACTCTCAATTTAAAGTCATTCCAATTTATTTTTACCAGAAATTATTTATAAAAAACAAATTTTAAATCATGACTCAAAATTAAAAATTACTTTTTATAATTCATGACAAACATTTCTTGTTCCTTTATTGCCGTTCTGAATGTGAAGAGCATCTGGCCCAACTTGATTGGTCAGACTGGAAACTAAATGAATCGGGCCTAGTCTACAGCCTGATCGTCTAGGCAATTAGCATGCCCACTGGTTTTTTTTTTTTTAAAAACAATTTATAAATCACGTTAATTGACAAATGACATGATCATATTTTATATTTTCGATGCATATTTTATTTTTAAAAAATTATAAAGTTGTATTGCATAATTTCATCACTATGTTAGTAGAGGATTTAATTAAAAAATAATAAGGAATTAAACGACTCATAATTAAATTATTATATTACCATAACCTTTAAAATAATTTAAAAGAATAATTCTACATTTTCGAAATTGGAAAAGCTCTTGCTAGAGTGAAGAAAATAGCGCAGCAGAAGGGGAATGTAAGATCGATACTGGGCCTAATATATACACACCGCATCAGGTTGGCCCAATAAGTCATGCTCCATACTTCCTTCTCTTCAAAGAGCGTCCGGCATGTTCTTACATTCTGCACTCAGATTTCAGAGGGAAAAAAAATGCAGCCAAAACTCACAATACTCAAGCTCTTTAAAAATTCCCTTGCTCCAGTGCCTCATCAAATCAATCGCTTGTTAGCCAAGCACCTATCAACCATTACCCAGTTTCCCCTCACCCACGACTCACCCTTCTCGCCCGAGTCTCCCAGCCGACTTACTAGGGACCCAAAACTCTCTGATCCAGAAAATGGAAATTTTTTAATTTCTCCACTTGCCAATTGGGTCGATAATCCCACCCTTGAAAACTTCAAAACCATTGCGGCTGAGAGTGGCACTGGCGGGGACATTGATAAAGTAAAAGGAATCCTTAAAAGACACTTCCCATCCGAGGATGCTGTTGTAAAGGCGCTGGATGAGAGTGGAATAAATGCAACAAATGATTTGGTTTCGCAGCTTTTGGAGAGGTTTAGCAATCAATGGATCACGGCTCTTGGTGTTTTCATCTGGGCAAAGAATCAAACAGGCTATGTGCATACACCTCGGTTATATGATCTCGTGGTCGATATATTAGGGAAGTGCAAGAAGTTTGGTATTATGTGGAAAGTAGTCAATGAAATGAATGAGCTAAACGGGCATGTTTCATTTTCCACGATGAGCATTGTAGTGAGGCGGCTGGCTAGTTCTGGTATGTACAAAGATGCTATTGACGTACTTAGAGGGCTGGAGAAATATCGTGTGAAGAAAGATACGGTGGCATTGAATATGGTAATGCATGCACTGGCGAAGCAAGGTGGTGCGAAGGATGCTTATAGTGTGTTTTTAGAGTTTAAGGATTCTATAACCTTGGATTCTCATAGTTTCAATATTTTGATACATGGGTATTGCGAAGCAAGAATGTTAGATGATGCAAGAAAAACAATGGAAGAAATGGAGAAACACGGATTTCGTCCTGATGCTTCCTCGTACACTTGTTTTATTAAAGCATATTGTAAGCAGAAGGATTTTCGAAATGTTGAAGTTATATTGAATAAGATGGGAGAAAAGGGTTGCGAGCCTGATGTGATTGCATATTCTATTTATATTCGTGCTCTAGGGAAAGCAAGAAAAATAAATGAAGCTTTGGAGGTTTATGAAAAAATGAATAAAAATAGTTGCAAGCCTGATGCTAAATTTTTTAGTACACTCATCTACGTGTTAGGTCGGTCTGGAAGGCTTAACGATGCTTGGTATGTATTTGAGGATATGGAAAATCATGGGGTTAGTCGGGATTTGTGGACGTATAATGCCATGATCTATCATGCTTGTGCAAATCGGCAAGGGAACAGTGCTTTAAAGCTGCTTGAGAGGATGGAGGCGAATTCTTGCAAGCCAGATCTTGAGACTTATCAGCCTTTATTGAAGATGTGTTGCAAGATGAAGGACATGAAGGTGCTCAAGTTTCTGTTGAGTCACATGTTCAATAACAATGTTCGCATTGATCTTAGCACATATGCTCTTTTGATTCGTGAACTCGCTGAGAGTGGGAAACTTGAACATGCTTGCTTCTTCTTTCAAGATGCGGTGTTGAATGGAATTGTTCCTAAGGACAGGACATACGAGATTTTACTGAAAGAACTCGGGCAAAATAATATGGTTGAAATGAAGGGAAAGATTGAAAAGTTGATGTTACAGGCGAAAGAGCAGATATGATATTGACTCTACTTGCCTTCTAACTAGTTAAGATTCTTGATTAGAGAAAAGATTGAGATATTGGCGTTGCTAGTGTTCCAGGATGAAACGCCTGGTTGTTCTTCTGTCAATTTCTTAGTACCAAACTGTTTTTCTTGGCACCGTTCTTGTTCTATGATGCATTCCCAGTTCCTCTTCCACCTATCTTGTCAACTTCTGTTACTAAACTAAGATGAAGAATGTGATCTATTGGTAAAGAATGCACCATTGACCAAACTGGATGAGTTTTTCACTTGTATTGTTGCTAGATACTCCATATTGACTAGCCCGACTCGAATTACTTATCAGAATCCTAATTTATAATGCTGCATGCCCTTCTAAGCTTGAGGCCTATGGTAGCCAAAAAGATGCATAAACTGTGCTGTGTGACACTATTACACTGTCAAATTCCAGCTATGAATGCTAGTTGCATAACATCCCGTGTTGTACATCTGATTGTCAAGAGTTTTATCAATGCTAATTGTCCATCTACTGTGGATCCCGGCCCCTGAGTTTTCCTTCTACAAGAATATATTTTTTCTGAATTTTCCTTGTTATTTTGATTGTGTTTGTTCTCGTATCACTATAAATTATTACATTGATTTTACTATTTGATCAGTTTAGTATTATCAAAATTTAGGATACTTCGAAGAGAACTAGGCATGACAATTTTATTCTATCCTTGTGGTTGGTTTATCACCTCTGTTAGATTGTCCATATGCTCAAATTTGGATATCACGATGTTCTTTTCTAGTCGACACTGCGCTTTTCTTTAGGATATGGTCCCCGTTATATATATATATATATTGATCAAAGGTCTGACAATCAATCATCAAAGCTACAAAACAAGTTGTTGAGCAATGGAGGAAATGGAGTAATATCCTTCATATTTTGTTCATGCCTTACTTTGGAAGGTTTATGCTAAGTTGTAAACACCGTTCCATGTGAAATATTTTGGATTCGATTCATTTTGGCATTCTACAGCGGAGATTATAATAACATATAATGTAGTTTTAATATATTTTAATATATTCATTTTTGATATGTTCATTATCTAAGTTTATATATAACACCCAATTACTTAATCAGAAAAATTAGAGTAGAGACTAAAAGAGGCGGTGCCTCCTAAAATACTATTTATTTTAATATTATTTTTTTGTTTTTTTTTAAAATCTATATATAATTTTTTTTAATTTTATATTTCAATATTTAGTTATCTCAATATTATGGGATTTGGTAGGTTAACTCATGTCAAATTCTTCTGTGATTTTTGAAATATTTTTTTTAATTATATTCTTCAAGATTTATTAATAATTAAATTTTATAATTTGTTTTGATTTTTTTATATGGGATTGTCATGGTTTCATTATCTAGATATGAATTTAAAAGATTAACCCAAGTTGACCTCAATCGATCCAATATGTAGCTGTTTCAACATTGTTTTTTTAAAAGATATTATCTTTGAATTTTCATGATCAAACTATATTTTTACTAGTATCTGAGTTGTGTTTGAATTTATCAAGTCGATCAGGTTATATTAGCTTAATTTTCACATAATTTAAATTTTTTTTCACTAGATATTAACAATACCTCAATGTTTCTTTATACGTTTTTAAAAAAATTAATTCTACCCAATGCTATTCCGAGTTAATAATTTAGCATTCACTATAACATATAATATTATTAAATTAATTAACAGTGCGAGTGAAGTAGTAAAAATTTCTAATAAAAAATAATTTTTAAATTAATGGAATGGAACAGTTGGTGAAATATCTCGAGCATTTCATCTTGACTCATCTCAAACCATATAAAATGAAATTTTAAATGATATAAAACAAATAAATATTTTTATATTTGTTTAAAATAATTTGAAACTTCTTAGATACACCGAACGAAATGGAAATGAACTGAAAAGTGAAAACCCTTGAAGTAAATTGTGGGTCAAATGTGTGAGGCCCGAATAGTGTTTACATGGATCTAGCTGGCCCAAACTGTTATTACAAATTTCACGTCTTTCTTCTCCTTCCTTGGCGCCCATTCTGGGGATTGCAGAGGAAATGGCAGTAAACCTCCAAATTCCCAGGCTCTTTCAAAAGTCCCTCTCTCCAAAACCTTACCAAATCAATCACTTATTACTCAAATATCTATGCACCACACCCGAGTTTCCCCTCACTACTCATGACACATCCAACTCGCCTGAGTCTCCTGATCTCCCAACTTGGCTCTCCAACAGCCAAAACCAAAAACCCTCTGACCCGGATGATGGAGATTTTGTTATCCCTTCGCTTGCCAACTGGGTCGAAAATCCCAACCTTGAAACGCACAGAAACGTGCCCAGTCCCTTGCTATTCGAACCACAAGTTAGCAATGCCGATAAATTGAGTGAAATCCTTAAAAAACGCTACTCATCTGAAGCTGCTGTTGTGAAGGCGTTGAATGAGAGTGGTATTGATGCCACAAATGAGTTGGTTTCACAGATTTTGATGAGATTTGACAGCCATTGTGTCGTGGCTTTTGGGGTTTTCATTTGGGCAAAAAATCAAACAAGTTATGTGCATACACCTGAGTTATATGATTACATGATTGATATATTAGGGAAGTTCAAGAAGTTTAGTCTTATGTGGAATTTAGTTGAGCAAATGAAAGGGTTAAATGGGTACGTTTCATTGGCGACAGCGAGCAAGGTAATGAGGCGGCTCGCTAAAGCTCGCAAGTATAAAGATGCTATCGATGTATTTAGAGGAATTGAAAAATATGGTGTTAGCAAAGACAGAGAGGCATTGAATGTCCTAATGGATGCATTGGTGAAGGAGGGCGATGTTGAGGATGCTCATAGTGCGTTTTTAGAGTTTAAGGATTGTATAACTCTGGATTGTAGTAGTTTCAATATATTGATACATGGGTATTGCAAAGCACGGATGTTTGTTGTTGCAAGAAAGATAATGGAAGAAATGGAGAAACACGGGTTTCACCCTGACGTTGTTTCATACTCTTGTTTCATAGCAGCATATTGTGAACAGAAGGATTTTAGAAATGTAGAAGCTGTTTTTGATGAGATGCAAGAAAAGGGTTGCAAGCCTAATGTCATTACATATACTACTGTTATGCATGCTTTAGGGAAAGCAAGGCAACTAAATGAAGCTTTGGAGGTTTATGAAAAAATGAAAAGAAATGGTTGTCTGCCAGATTCTAAATTTTATAGCTCCTTAATATATGTATTAAGTCAGTCTGGAAGGATAAAAGATGCTTGGGATGTATTTGAGGACATGGAAAAGCAAGGTGTTTGTCGGAATTTGTGGGTATATAATACCATGATTTCTTCTGCTTGTGCACATTCTCAAGGAGGGAGTGCTTTAAAGTTGCTTGAAAGAATGGAAGGGGATTCTTGCAAGCCAGATGTCAAGACTTACGCACCTTTATTGAAGATGTGTTGCAGGAGGAAATCTGTTAAGCTGCTCAAGTTTCTTTTGAGTCACATGTTCAAGAACAATGTCAGTGTTGATCTTGGTACATATACTCTTTTGGTGAATGAATTTTGTAGGAATGGGAAACTTGAACATGCTTGCTTCTACTTTCAAGAAGCTGTGTTAAAGGGAATGGTTCCTATGGTTAAGACATTTAAGGCGCTGGTGGAGGAGCTTGAACAAAAGAATATGAAAGAAATGAAGGAAAAGATTGAGAAGTTGATGTTTCAGGCGAGAGAGCGAAATTTGACTTAGTCTTCACCTTTCGGGAAACTTGTTTAACTGTTAAGGATTCATGAATTTTTACTTGAGCCTTAAGGAAGCTTGCTTTCATATTCAGCATGAACAGGTTGGTTGATTTTCAGCAACTTTTTGCTACTTAACTCCTGTTCTTAACCCTATTACTTTCATGTTTCCATCTAGCACCTCAACAGCTGAAGCTGAGCTCAGATGAAGAATGTGATGCACTGGTGAAGAGTACATCATTTTAGCCTTATTTTTATATTTTAAAAGGGTTTTTAAAAAGTTTTAAATTTTTTTAAAATAAATATTATTTTGATTTTTTTAAATTTTTTTAATGTTTTGATATTAAAAATAATTTTAAAAAATAAAAAAATAATATTTTAATATTTTTAAATAAAAAATACTTTAAAAAATAATTTTCTCATCTCTTCAATCCTTATATTTTATCATGTTTTTTCTTTTTCCCTTTCCTCTTCTTTCATTTTGCGTGTAGGACGGGGCCCGATGCCCAATACAAAGACCGAACACCTCACAGATAGGGTACAGTAACACCTTTTATCCAATAACAGATCCAACTCCCATGGAAGATTATCTTAAAATCCAGGCCTCTCCCCTTCAGAGGCTCCCAAGTTGACCGAGAAACCCTCCCTAAAATTGTGTCAAACCCGCACCCTTCAATCTCGAACAGAGCTTGACCCTATGGAACAAAGCAAACATGGCTCCTGTACTGTATCTTTCTTTCTGGAACATTTGAATCACAATACTAGAGTCCACTTCCACATTAACTTGTTGTCTAAGACCCAAACTTTATGCCAACTCCAAAACTGTCTGAACTGGCCATAACTGAGCTCTGCAGCTCAGGAGGAACCCAACTAACCTGCATATGAGCATAGAGAGCGCGAAGCTTGATGTAGCAGCCCTCCTGCGTCTTAACTCATCATTTGCCAAACGATTGAACATGTTTTGAGAGTTGGGACAGAATGGTACAGCATATCATCAACTCTACTTCTAAATGAACCTGATTTATTTTCGTTGCCTTTATAAGCTCGAAGCACTGTAGCCTTAATCCAAGGATAGGCTTGACTCTATATTATTTCAGTGTTTTTTTTTTTTTATATATTTTTAGATTATTTTAATATATTGATATTAAAAATAAATTTTAAAATATAAAAAAATATTATTTTAATATATTTAAAAAAAAACAGCTATTAATACTTAAAAAAAACATTAGTGGTCAAGAAAGTTTGTTTTATGTCGCGACTTCTTTAGTTTGAATTTTGAGACCACATTCAAGAGAAATTTTCTCTGAATTCATATAACCAATGTAGGAGTTATGTCCTAAGTCTCAATTAATGCGCCAAATAGTCCAAAAATATTTACTATCATTAGAAGAAAAAAAGCCTCCCGTAGCCTGAAGATCCGTCTATGCTTGAAATCACACATACCTACCAAATTCCAAGCAACGAATGACCACCATCAGTTTGGTCAGTCTATTAGTCGACTTCACTCTGGTTTTGTACTTGCAAATCGTCCCTATCCAACAAAATTAGGAACTGTTTTTCTAAAAGTAACTTCTAGGTTGAGAACTATCCATTCTTGAAGTCTACAACTCTACAGGTCCAGTAACAAGTTCCATCAGTTTCCGAACAGAAGATCCACAGCCGCGCGCGCACTATCACAATAAAGGAGGGTCTAAGGAGTTTAAAAGCTTTTGTCTGCTTCTGCCATCATACAAAACAAAGGGGGAATTTGTATATTTTCATCGTTGTAGACAAATTTTTACATTTGAGTTTGTGTAAAAATTACTTGTACATAATTTGATAAAATAAATCATGGAAAGGGAAGGAGAGCGGAGGACATTCGTTTGAGTATTGGAGGAAAAAGCTACGTTTAATTGCAAAATAAACAGTGAGGATGGGAAGACTGAAGTCTATTCATTGACAACGGAACAGCCATTGAAAGAATACGTTAGGAGAGAATAAACATTCTACCACCAGTACAATATGAGAATCATTTCATACATATTGCCGCGTTTCTTTGGATAATAGAAAACCAGAGTTAACACGTGATGGTAACTTTCTCGTTTTTGGCTGCTTCTGCCACCCGAATCTTTCCAGGAATTCCTCGATCAACCTACAAATTGGAGGTGGAAGATAAGACTCGGATTACAAGCTAAATGAACACAGAGATAAAAGACCGAGTCACACTCACAGGCCACATATAGCCTTCTGGGAGGCTGCGAGCTCTCGGTCAGGAAATGAATCCTCCAAACGGAAACTTAACCATACATAGAGATCCAAGACCTGCAGTTTAACCATAAAAGACAGCATTATCAGCATACACATTTAAGTTTAATAGTTCCAAAAGGACCGGATTGCATCCTTATTTTCAGTAACTTAAAATGTCTAACTCAACCATCATTTTCAAGGACACTTCCTCTCCAAAACCAAAACTGCTGTAAATTTTGCTCTGGGTTTTTAGGAAAAACTTAAAACAGAACCATTGATTCCCTGTGCTTGAAAATTTTATCAAAAGATCTTTCCAAGATAAAAAAAAATTTAGATCAGCTAGAATCAGAAAACAGCAAACCAAGATGCTAATGTGCTGCACGGAAATAACTTCTGCAAGACTAAAAGGGCCTAAATGTCTAAATAATTTTGTAAAATGGGATGGTGCCCAAAATCACTCAATATTGGTTCTGATGCCAACAGCAAAATTCAAGTGAAAATGCAGAGGTGACTTGCTAACTACCTTTACCCTAACTGTGAAAAAATAAATATTGATTTCCTATTCAAGTGCTCCATTTTTCTATGTTGAGGAGGCAGAGCTGCAGAAGATTTGGTAAACTTTGGTGCATGGGAATTTCAACTGCTGCAATTTGGAAACTCCGCCTATCATTATTTCTCAGAATGTGCAAACGTACAAAGGTCTACCTTGTGAATTGATTCAAGCTCCTTGAGTGCAGACTCTGTTTTTGGCACCTGAAGTGTCCCCGGTGTAAATATTTCTTTAAGTCGAACAATGCCTTTCTGTGCATAGTTTTGGGCAAACTGATCCATCACAAGTAATAATTAACCTTTCCATTCAAACAAGCATATTAAACAAATTCAAGAGTGAGATATAAAGTTCACCTGCGTAAGACCCTGAGATGAAATTTCATTGCGCATGTCAACAGGACTGCACATCAGAAATATTAATAAATTTGAACCTGATTGTCATAGTTTACTACCCTAAACTGCTTCTCAAATAAGTTGAGCTAGTAAATAAAATCTAGCAATAAAAATAGTTTTGCTTCATGGTATTTGCTACTCAAATAACTGTTGCCGAAAGGAAGATCATCTAGGTAAAAGCTGTCATCTGAACCATTTTATCATTGACCGGGATAAAGATTTTACCTGATAACAAAAAGGTATTTATCATGCAATGAAATGGGCAATACATCAACAACCGCAGCAACTTTCTGAAGTCAAGCATTTTAAATGAAATTAGATGCCAGGTAATTATATATCCTAAATATAATACCACTAAAAACAGTGGTATCTTTTTTGCCAACAACATGCTAAAACTATACAAGCATATTCTGTTGTAGGAAAGGGAATGTACCAGCATTTCCTCACAGTTGGCAATGAAATAGTTTTCAGATAATTTGGCGTTCTCTAGAAAATGCTCCTGTGCAAAAAGGGAAGCCCAAAAAAAAAAGGGTCAGATGCATTGTACATAGTAGAGGAAAAATCAATGGGCAAATCATATTTGCAGGTAGGAAAGTTTGAATTCTGACTCAAGTTTAAGTGTTGGCAATCATGCTTAACTCTGAGAAAGTCTCAAACTTCAACACCATCAATTTGTACAGCTCAAACCAAGCATGGCGGATGTCAATGCAATTCTTTATGTAAAGCTAGAAGACAGTACTTTAGAATGAGCATTAAATGTAACTGCAGGATGCCCTTTCTTTAAGTTGGCTAGTACTTTTGTACCAGGAGAAATCTATAACCATACAAATCAAAGTTGATGTTGTGAAAAGTGTGAACCATTTAGGTCATAGTTGTCATTTGACTACTGGTTCACACTGCATTCACAGAGCTCCTCCAAAGTAAATAAAATCTCTCAAAATTGCAAGCGATAAAATTTAGTTAGAAACAATTATTTAAAGCATTTGTGCCTGAAGAGATCAAAATGAAGTGGCCAATAATTTCAATTGATTGTGGAAAGAAGTCATATATTGATGTTTTAATAGATGAAAATGTCGATACAATAAAAATAGAGATGGTCAAAAGTAACCCACCATTATCCGGTAGAGGCCTTTTTTTGGGTGTAAACGTGAATACATAAATATGAGATCAAAAGTGGGGAATAATCCGGCACACTGCAATGTAGAAGTTAATCAGATTCAGAAACAAGTATCATACTCGTATGCTATGAAACTATCGCATGCAACCTTGTTCACATACATTACCTCCAAAATAGGAGAAGACGATTTCAATGATGAATGAAGCAAGGGTAGATCATCCGCATGTAAACAGGTCACTTCTCCAACTGGAAAGTCTGATCCATACCTGCCAGCTCTCCCTAAAGGCGTAACTCTTCAGCCATGAGAATGAAACCAGCCACCACACAAAGGTTGGCATGCAATGACAATACAAATAACAGCATCTACACATTAATACATCACAAAAACATAACTTGAGAGCAAATGTTATGACCACGATCTGTTGTCTAATTATTTTCAATAAAGTAACTTCTATTGAACCAGCTACCCAATTTTTTATCCCTTTTTTCCCTTCTTGCATCAGCTAAAAACTATACATTCCTAGCTCCCAAAAAGGATAGCTACCAATCAGATAAGAATCTAAAAAGGCAGACATTTATGCATATGCAACGAGGAACATTTGAGATGAGGACCGTTGGATTTAAAGCAGCTGACCCAGCAAAAAGTTTGTCAAACCATGAAAAAAAAACAATTAACTGAGTTAAAAGTAGAAAATAGAAGAATCAACAATATTATGGAATCGGAAGGGTAGAGAAAAATAGGGCATAGAAGCCGAGTCCTTGAGGAAGTAAAAGACAGCTTTTAAGCAATGAAACCTGTTGAATCCAAATGTCTGCTCTATAGGCTCACATAGCTACAGGCAGGGTCTCAGGACATTAGTGCTTAATCATGTGTTAACAGGTCTAGTCTTGATGTGATCCTATCTAGCCAGCATCCTGACAAATAAAGCTATCTGTTATGAACCTTTTTTTTATCAAATGATACACAAATAGAGATAATTAATTAATGCCCAAAAAGTTGACTTAAAAATTGTGTCTGTTTGTGATTTATTCATTCCGTTTTGTTCTTGATATGTACCATCACTCCATACTGACACCTCAATCCACAAACAAAACTTGATGTGTATTTCAATCATAAAAGCTCCCCACCAATTGAAATTGTACAATCTGCAGGTACAAATATTCAGCATTCCACTCCATGAATCTTGCACCATAAAGCATGCAAGACAAACAATTTTTACAGACTAACAGATGGCACGAAACTTGTTTATTAGTTTTTAAGGTATTCTTAACGCAAATAGATTACAGCACTGTTCAATGCAGAAGAAATCCACAATTTATCACAAGAGGCAGCATTGTTTACTCCATACTTTAGGAAAGTCCCCATGCCCAGAATGAAATTGGTACACAAAACCAGTTATACTAATAATTTAGCCAAACAGTTTAACGAATGAAATTCCACGTAACGATGTACCTGCAATTTGTTTAACCTCTGATATTGTGAGGTCCCGCATCTCAACACCGTCAAACTTTTTCATAGTTGAAAATATGATCCTAGAAATATTCAGGTTTAGACCCATCCCAACGGCATCACTAGCCACAAGAACATCAAATTCGCTGCTTGCATCATTGAACATTGTTGCCTGCAATCCTAAAGAACACACTAGTGAATCCATTCCTAATATAGATTCATAGGAGAGGACATAGATAAATAACCTCTTAACAGCATAGACATATCAAATTTTAAAGTTATGAACTATAATACAGATTACAATTGAGATCAATTACATATGAAAAAATAATCAAAGATTTAATAAAAAGGCTAAAAAAGGTTGGTGATAGGCTAAAATAAACCATTGCCTCCCCTAGTCAACGATCAATCACATAATTGCATTAACATAAAACTGAAATGCACGTTTAATTATTAAAAAGTAACAGCAGAATCATGGAAGCTTCCACAACAATGGCTCATGGAAGGAGAGCAGTTGAAAAAGCCAACACTTTTTTCATGGAATGACAGCTCTCAAGACTTGAACACCTCGTGGTTGCAAGTCCAAGGCTGGATTTAACTCTTAAGAGTTAATTATAACTTAGTTCCTGTGTTTTAAAGAAACAAATAATTTAGTCCCTCTTGTTTAAAAAATAATAACTTAATCCTTTGACCATCAAATCAGTCAAGAACTAACAGTAAAGTAATTGAATCGATGACAGCTGATCAACTCACTAACAGAAAACTAATGGAGGGACCAAATCATAAATGGAAAAAACTACTATTACAAAAGTACAGAGATTAAATTTTTTGTTTCTTAAAACAAAGTGACTAAGTTATGATTTACTCTTAACTTTCAATGGTAAACTTAAATTAAGGGATAAGCCACGGATGCTTATTTGGACTTGTGCGTTCTATCTTCATCAAGTTAAAACAACAATTCTCGAAAGTAAGAAGGAATCAACACCTGTCTGGTTCGAGTTTCAGGTGGCAGTGAACCATAAACAACAGAACAAAGATGCTTCCTCCCTCTTTCAATTTGTCCCTGGCATCAACAACAAAGATGGAAATGCACATAGAAAAGTTAGCATGCTAGTGAGAGAGATATTGCATGTCTAGAAATCATACCCAATTTCAAATACGGAGTATTGATTAAAATATTGTTAGATGACCACAATTGCATAACCAGTACATAATCAAACAAGACAATGCCATACTAAGGTGCAATGCAGTACTGGAGCCTGACAGACCCCAGGGAGAAAAAACCACAATATTTGTGAACATTTAAAAAAAAACATAGAATAGAAACCAAGTTAAACAAAATTGAAATAATCACTAACCTTCAATTTGTATATCTCGCGACGTGAAAAGGTTACAATGCAATCACCTGTTTGTATATTCTTAAATGATCCAAGAGGTTTCTGTGATGGAACTAAAGGTGAAAGTCTCTCATAGTATTGAACCTGGGACATCATGGCACACAAGAAAGGTTTAAAAATCCAATTAACATGACATGGACAGCATAACAAGGGTACACATAACATGAATTGACACAGGCTTAAACTAGTCATTTACGTTACTACAACAAATTGCCTACACATAAGGACATGGCTTTGAAATTCTGCAATCATTAATAACAATTAGCACATTGCCATTCTTACATTAGATGGAACAGTCCTCAAAATCTTTACAAGTTTGTATTCAATAAATGTTCAACACTGTCCCTGCAGATGTGGTTCTCTGCATATGTAAAACAAAATTGATGGCTACAAACTGCAGAGAGGGTTTTAATCTCTCTATCCTTTTTTATTTTTATTTTTTTACAAAATAAACGAAAAGAATGAAACAAAATGTTATTACATTGAATTTCACAAATTTTCCCCATCATTTCTTCTCAAACCATAAAGTAGCAACGTAAAACAGAGGTAGGACCACTAAATATAATGTACATCTGTGTTTCTACAGTGCATAAAAAATCCTCATGGTGAAAACCAATTATCATAAATATTGTCTTGCAAGTTTGAGAAAACTAACATGGATATCATCGCCAGTCGGTTTTAGTATTTCCTGAATAAGAGGAACTGCAGCAGGATCTCCACAGAGGTGGAGTTCATCAGCAGAGATACCTAAAAGAGCACGTGTAAATGAGAAACCCCTTGTCATGCACCCCAACATCTGAAACAAGAAGAGAGAAAGACTCAGAATAGTTAGAAATCCACTGATGCTCAAGTATGATGGCCTAGCAACACAATATCTTGACTTGGTTCACTACCACGCTGTTGTACTTTGACAATAAGTTGTCATGAAAAATTGAGGACCATTCAACAGTCTATCATCGTGTAAATCATTTGGCAGCATTATTGGTAAACTGGTTCATTAAAAACTTTATAAGTTTTCAGAACAAAACTTCAGCTTTAACAACAAAAGAGAGACTAGAAGCAAGTTCAGATTAACCCCCCTCTCTCCAAAAACGAGATGAAAAATATTAAAGAGGGAAAGTATAGTGTGTTCAAAATTGGCTGCTCCAGATTGGCACGAACAAGACCCATTCATTATATTCACTGGCATAAGAATCTCAGATTTTTCATGGTGTGCAATAAATCTTTCAATTGAACCATCAATATACCTGAATTTCATCAACAACAGCGCAGCTATAATTTGAGGTTACATCAGCCATTTCAACTGTCACAGCTTTGTGCTTTGCCCCGTTAACTTCCTCTCTCTCTTGCCCTGTTATTAAATCACAAGGAACATTTGCCTTGTTCAACCTTTTTGCCACCTCCCATGCAAGCAATCTCAAAGGACCACAATAGACACCTACCAAGTAACAAAACCAAAACAGAAATAATTTGAATGTATAGCTGATGCACCTCAGTTTTAATCTTTCTCAGGTGGATAGGGTGGTTAAATTTAAGGTAAATCATGATAAAAATTATACCAGAAGGACTTGACTCAAGCTGCTTCAAAGCATGGTATGTTTTACCACTATTTGTGGGGCCCACATGCAGGAAAATCTTGCGATTCTTTCTTCGTGCAACAGGGTACCATGCATGAGGACAACTGAATCAACCAAAAAACTCAATCAACATGGCAAAAACAGATGATATAACACAATTCTTCTTTGACATTTACTTTTTACCCACAAACAAGTATCGCTAGAAGCATAACCGTATCAATCAGGAGATAGAGCATCACTTGAAAGTAAGAGCTGAAACTGAGACTAAGATGGCTTCAGATGATTTCAAACCAAAATAGTAATTCCTATAAATTACTAAAGATATTTTCAAGCCGAGCCTAGGAAGGTTTAGATATTTTCTGAAAAATAAATCTCAGACCCAGTGAAATAATACATTTAGTTTGAAAAATCAGCAATGCAGAATATCTTGGGGAAATTCATTCCAGAGACAGAAAAGATGATAGTGATTGAGCTCCACAAATCAAGAACTTAAAACCAATCACAATATTGCAACTACTATGAATTCCCATACTAAACCTTGTAATTCCAATCCCCAATTGAAAAACGAAGCCAGGTTCAGTTTTATAAAAACCCCCCAAAAGTAGAAAAGTGAAATAACGAATCCATCAGAGCATTATATTCCAAATGAACTATATAATGAATGGAAGTTCAATCCTTTATTACATAATTTCATGTACAAACACATTAGCTTTCAGTTTTTAATAAAGTAACAAAGTAGTTGCAAAGTTCAACCAAGAAAACAAATCTTCGCGTGAGAAATCAGCAAGAAAAAAAAAGGGGAGACTTTCTTACGTCAAATCCAAAAAATCAAACTTGTGGGCACGATTGTCGTTGCTGGTGCTGTACTCCCTTAACAAATTGCAAACACCAGCTAGAGCTCCAAGCCTTGATTCTACATGTGGCCGGCATGGATCCAATTTATCTGCTAAACATTTAGAGAAATAAAAAAAGAACAACAACATAAACAACTCAAAAGAAAAAAACCAATATTCTTCAAAAACCAAGAAATCACACTCTACAAGCTATTAAAAAATTGCTATCTAAAAATAACTACGAAACAAATTCAATCAACCATAAAAGAGAAGTAAAATAAACCTTTTAGAATGCCAGAAACTCCCAAAGTTGAGACCTGTCGATGGCGAAGTAAGAAAGCAGCCATTTATTTTTAAATTACTAGCTGGGTTGGTTAAAAGAAAAACATTAGAGCTTTGAAAAATGAAAAAGCAACAAGAAGAGCTGCTTCCCGTTATGCATAAAAGGGGAGAGAAACAACAAAAGCAACGAATTTAGAGGGCAACATGCGGTTGATGGAAGAATAGAAAAGTTCTGGTGCTGTGAGTGCTGGCCACTCCAGCTGCGAAACTCATTAATTTGGGAGTTTTGCGGTATTTAATGCTTTCCGTGATCCTAAAGCTCAGGCCAATTATATATTTACCTTACTTCGGATTTAGGGTTGTTTTGTTTTGTTGTCTCGAGAAGGGCTAGCCCAGTCCATACTCCTAAGCCCAACTCTGTTTGAAATAGTTTGCCTTCTCTTAAAATCTTTTAATAAAGGCATAATCTCGAAAGGACACTCATTTAAAGGGCTCGAACTAGCCCATATCATTGCTCAGTGGGCTGTTGTGCTGATTGTTTCTGAACCAGAAACCATGATGTTTCTTCTCTTCCCACATGCACTTTCAAACCAGGTTTGTAGATTTTAACGTAGGAGGAAGAAATCAGGAAGATTATTGTTGACAGCCAGTAGATTTCGCAATATTCACCTACGCTGTGCACTAATGCACTGGGAGTTCGAAATGTAACCTCCGCTGTGCCTCTGCTATATATGAAGTCATTACATCCCATGACATGATGAA
>Ga0325411_1003224_pt1 | contig 18377 bp, 12 predicted proteins | sample PopdelMetagenome_13_FD_206181 | JGI IMG/M metagenome (GOLD analysis project Ga0325411, IMG submission 206181) | Populus deltoides microbial communities from Bellville, Georgia, United States - Xylem-PdIQD-R4 | ecosystem: Host-associated > Plants > Phyllosphere > Stem > Wood/Secondary xylem...
CATTTACAAAAATTTGGATCGATTTACAGTATAGTATATAGTATAATGCGGGCCAACTAACTATACATGTGAATGAATATAAATATTCTAAAATTTTATTTTATAAATAACAGGAAGAATATAGATATAATAGATAGCTTGCTAATGACTTCTGGGTGCCAATTGCCGTCCCTAGAGCCAAGAAAGACGTAGTCGAATTTGGTCCGTGCGTGAAACGAAGGATATAGAGAAGAACACGATGCTCTTCTTCCTTCAATCATCTTTATGACTACATCTTCTTTACTTCCGTTCATTCAATTTCTTTTCAATTTTGCCCCTGCTCCTCATCCTCTTCCTACTACCACTCCTCCTATTAAATTTCTGAAGAATAACAGCCAATCAATCAATCAGTATTAACTAAAAAAATAGCTCTCTCTCGCTCAGAAGAAGAATTGATTGCTAAACAAATGTCAGGTGAAGCGGCGTCGTCGTCTTCTGGAGTGGTTTTACAAGGACTCGACGATGTTGAGGAATTCATTTGGGTCTGTCCGTCTGTCTTCCTATCTTCTTCTTCTTCTTCTTCTTTTTACAAAAAGAGAAAAAAGAAATATAATTGTTGTACTGTAATTTTGCAAGAATAATTAGTTTCTGCCAAAATGTGGATAACATTCCATTAGATATCTTATATATATTTGAGATTTCTTGTTTTTGATAGACTAGTGTGATTTTCCTTTTCCCACGCGTTTTTGACTGATTGCCTGCTGAGAAAATGTGAAAAAGAAAAAGGAGAAAATTGAAGTATAGTTGTTGATTTAATTATTTTTCTTTTTTAGTTTTTTAGCTGAGAAAACAAGAATTCTGACCTGATCAAATGTATCTGTATACTACAACTGTTGGTCTATTTTTAAAGTGTTGTTTCTTTTCTTTTCTTTTTTATTTGTGGCAACGTAGCACGTGAATAATATAATATTTTCTTGGAAACCAAACATCTTATTTTGATTGTTTCCTCACTGAAATTTTGTTTTGTTTCTTTTCTTCGATAAGTGTTTGATAGTTTAGTAGAATCTGTGAAAGGACAATAAGTGTTTATATTGCTGAGAAATCCAATGATAAAAAAACATGAAGCAAATTTGATGTCTCTATTTTTCTAGCAAAAAAAAAAAAAAAACTTGATAGAAAACTGGAAAATAATCTGCCTTCATTACTTACTCAAGTAAGGAATGGACATTTTTATTAATACAAGTTTCTGCTATTTTTTAGAGACAAATTACAGTTTCCAAACAGCTGTTCCTATGATTTTTTTTTCTTCTTCTGTGTGTGTATTGTGAAATCTGTTAGATAAGGGTTCTAGAATCTAGTTACTGTCGGGCCTAAACTTTGCATCCAATTGGGAGATAGGATTTTGTTTCATTGATGTGCTGCTCTTTCTACAAAATTATCTTTACATCATGGACTTTTTATTTTCTTGTTGAAAATGTAATACACTGTATTTTTGGATCTGAATGAGAGAATGTTAAAATGCAGGCAAATGAAGGAGAGGGTTCGTTGCCATGGGACCGATTCAGTCATGTTTTTGATCTTGTGCAAAATGGAAACAAGGCATTCCGGGAGAATCATTTTGAGGAGGTGATTTTTTTCCCTCTAACTGTCTGTGCCTGTTCTCCACTTCCATTGTATCTCAAATGCTTCTAATGCTATGGAAAAATTGTCGAAGGTTTTTTTTAAATGATAAATGAAAAGGAAAGATGAGAAGGTGCAAGGTAAGGTAATGGGTGGGTTAAGTTAATTACCTTGTAATCAAAGGTAAGCTTTACTTATAGTGCAAAGAATAGTTGAATACTGATGGTTGAACAGTAATCCAAGGCTTAGCAACAGTATTCTTTTTCAATTTATGCAAGCTTGTTTTGCGAGTAAATATGAACGTGTAACAGTACAGAGAGATGAATTGTGAGTTTTGTGAGAATTGCATATGGAATTGTGAAACAATCACTTCAACTGACCACTACAGTGGTTTGCCATGGCAGCACTAACCCCTTATTCCAGGTTGCATTTTCTACATACATCTTTCCCAGTCCAAGTTGCCTTATTTTTATGTTGCTCTTTTGTTACCAAACCTCAGCAGAAATGTTAGTCGAACTCCAGAGCTGCACTCTACAATGATATGATTAACCAGTGTGGTTTGCTGATGAAATGAAAGGAAAAATGAATTTTCTTTTCTTTTAAAAAATAGTACAGTCAATAACATCCAAATTACCTTTAGATTATTTAAGCATGCGGAGGATTTTTTTCTGTTGTGCTTCTTATCTTTCCCCCCATTGAAATTAAAACATTATCATAGTCCTTAGTCCCAAAGGAAGAGGTACCAGGAACCATATATATGGAGTTATTTGGTATCTTATTCATTGGTTCTAAGGTTTTAGTAATGCTAGCAAATGGTGCTCGTGGTCAGGGAGATGGTGATTTGAGAATCTTAGTGGAGTAGAAGTGCAGGCAACAGTTTTTGTTATGTTTACCCTTTAAAAGGTAATACTAACTCAAATACACCCTGATGTTCATAGAAATTCTAAATATTGTTTTGGAAAAGAAAATTTTCAAATCTCTCTTTCATCATGTATATAGTTATGGTCATCAATACTAACTCATACTCAATGAACCTAATTTTCCTTTAGTTTCTATTCCTCTGTAGTGGAAACTAGAATTGTAAGAAATCATCCAAAGCTTGCTGCTTTTGTTTTGTCATATTTGGTGTATAAGGATGGACAAGGGTTAGGAATTTGAGTGCATGATGATTTTGAACTTTTGCAATTATGCATCTCCAAAGAGAATGAATCTGTCAGTATGGTATGCTCTCTTAAGAAATGCAGCCAGTTTGACTTAATCTGGAAAAAAAAAAAGAACTAAAAAAAAAGAGACAAACGTTAACTACTGAAACAGGTTCATTTATTACTGATTTATCAGCTCTACTTGAAAATTAAATATTTCAAAAATAGGCAAATAAAATTTATATCTCGTGTCATAATGCTGTGTTAATGTACTACAAATACATTGCTGATAATTCCAGTCTCTTGCTCAGGCAATCAATTATTACTCAAGAGCCAATAACATTAAACCCGGTGATCCTATTATTCTTGGCAACCGTAGTGCTGCTTATAGCAGGTTTGCTTTTACTGATAAATTATTTCCTTTAATTATTTATTTGGTTTGTTCCATTTATTGTGAAGGTGGTCATTCAACTATCTTCTTGAAGAATTTTGCTCTAAATTTTAATTACTGCCACAACAACCTTTTGTTTAACCAGGGTCAGCCATTTCCTGAAACAGAGACCTGCATCCACTTCTGAGCACACACCATTAAATGGGCTGGATCCTACTATACATGCTGAAGTACGTACCAGATGTTTCTGATCTAAATTTCTGCGCTATTCAATGTTCTAACTGGGAAAGCATGTTTAATATATTTCAGCTTGCATTGAAGGATGCCGAGAAGGTAATAAACCTCAGAAACAATTCAGTGAATCCATACATCTTAAAGGCCAATGCTCTTATATTGGTAAGTGCAGTTTGTTCTTTATCTTTTCTGTTTTGAAGCGAGCCTAGCCTAGTTCTCTAGGACTCATTCTCTGCGTATGCTTTCTCTCATTTTTGTGATTAACATTCAAACTCGGTGAATGGGCAGCTGGAAAAGTATCAGTTGGCTCAGGATGTTGTTCTTTCAGGTCTTCAGGTTGATCCTTTCAGGTATTATGTTTTTTACTTTCACCATCCCTTTTCTCTTCTTCTTTTGGTTCTCTTAGCACTCATGGTTTTCGCAGATAGGTACAGAGCCCTAATTTTCTTTATTAACTCTCAGAAAGTGGTGGAGATGTTGAGTAAAGAGTTTGATTAATACTTAATTGGCTGTAGATTGGTCACATTATTATCTTTTCACCTATTTGATACAACATATACCTTTTATTATTCATGGTAAGTGTTCTGGTAATATGTAGCAATCCTCTTCGTGTTTCTTTACGGAATTTGGAGAGAATGCTGGGCAGTATGATGAGTAAAAGTCTTGGGAAACCAGAACGTAGTGATGAATTTGATTGCACTCTCTGCCTGAAGTTACTATTTGAACCTATTACAACTCCCTGTGGGCATTCCTTTTGCCGCTCATGTCTTCTCCAGTCAATGGATTGTGGTCAGTGTTTTGCTGTTTTATCTTTGTATTTTCAGCCGTGGCAATGCATCTATTTACTAATTTTTTTGCTAATGCTTTTTTAAATGCTAGGTAACAAGTGCCCATTGTGTCGAACAGTTCTCTTTATCAGCCCTAGAACATGTTCAATCAGGTGAGTTTAGTCTCGGGTTATAATTGCTAGAAAATATATAAAAGAGAACCATTCCCAAGTCATTTAATGGCTTAAACTTTTAGGTTTTGTGGTTCTTTGGCCTAGTAGTCATGACTCGTTACTTAAAAAATCTTACCATGTGTATCCTCTATTCTAATCAAAATTAAATTAGCTCATGCTAGTGGTGTGCCTATGCAAGTTTAAAGCACATAAGGTTTTCACTCCAAGGGATGTGTTAAAATATATGATGTTAAACCATTCTTGAACCTCACTTAAGCTTAAACCTTCATTTTGAGTGGTTCTTTATCAATAATAATTAATTACAAATATGAAAAATGGGAGAGGTTGGCCTGTGGAGCCAAAAAGCGTCAATCACTAACCCTCAATCCCAAACACACACATGGGTAATAGGATAATGAAGATCATCACTATTTGCATGACCATGTCCAAAACAATTTGTTGGAAAGTAGGTTCTTTCTCAAACTGTGGGAAAACCAGTTACTCTTTTCATTAATGGTACAGCTCTTAAAGAATTGCAACACATTTTCCAGACTTGAGTGATTGATTGTTTGAGAAATTGTTTTAGTGGTCTTATTTTCTGTTTGTCTTCTAAATATTGGATTACCAACACTTTCAATATTGTATTGTTTTATGCATATTAATATATTTGTATCATTTTCTGTTCATATTTAAATAATTGGGAACAACATTTTTGATGTTATATTGTTTTTTTCTGATCAATATGTGGTGTGTTGTATTATGATTTCCGCTTTTTATAACAATTAAACTTTTATCAGTGTGACCCTAAACAACATTATACAGAAGAACTTCCCAGAGGAATACGCTGAAAGGAAGTCCGAGCATGACTGTTTGACAAACTTTGGTGTTGATTTGATCCCTCTTTTTGTCATGGATGCTGTTATCCCGTGTCAGAAGTTTCCACTCCGCATATTTGAACCACGATACAGACTGATGGTAATTTGGTTGTTCCTTTGCTTAGATAACACAAGATACCTGATCCTACCTGATATCATGCAGGATTTCAGTGCTCTTTTATTTTGATTTCTGATACTGGTTCTACTTTATAGTTTGAAGGATATTTTGTTCTCACACCTGAGTTTGGTTAAGTTTTTCATAAATTCTCGAGTTCCTAGCATAGTTGGACTTGAGTCATGTGCTTCTACCTTCTAAACAGTATCCTCTATGGAGCATATTTCTAATGGATAGAGTAGAGCATGGAGGGACAGCTGCTTTATGGCATCATCAAGCTGTAGGGACTATTGTGTAGATTTTAGAGGCACTGGGACTAAAGTCCAACAGCAGTAAAACCTCAAGCAGTTTAAATAATTTAACCATTGATTCTGCACATTATTTTCTGTTTTATAATGTATTTTGTTTTCAACCTGATAAAAAAGAATAGAGAATATGGCCCTTGTTTGACTGCATTTTTTTTTTTTTTTGCTTGGCTATCTCACATGTAATTTTTGAACTCTTCGTTTGATTGCAATAGCACATGCAAACTAGAACTAGTTAACCATATTTTAAGCTGAACCTAACATCTGGAAAAAGTTAGGAAAATCATGAGTAACAAGAGAATTGAAGCAAGAAATTTTCAGGTAATTGGCTATGTAAAATATCCTAGTGGTTTAAGTTACGTGGATAAAGATCTACCCCTGCTGTGCTGTTGCATTTCATTGTAGAGCTTATGTTTCATAATAAATGATGATTTTTGCAGGAACCGTTCCATTATTTTGGAAGCTTGACATTTTTAGCTGCTTTGCAATGGACTTGGCTAGATTTGTAAAGATATATTCTTTGAAGAACTCATGCATCTTGTAGCTTATGAAGAATTTTATGTCTTTAAAAACCCCAATTTAGTTAGTTCATGCATGCATTTTGTTGGCACATTCTAAATGCAGTAAGCTATGTAGTTAGGCAGCGAGATACATAAAGATGGACTGTATTAAGACCTGCATCTTGGTAATAAGATTGATATATATGACTAGAAGTCCATATTAGTTGGTGTAAAATGATTTGAAGTGTTGTGTTGCTTTTCTTTATTTATTTTTCTCTTCTCTTCTAAAATAACTTGAAGCTGAAAAGCTTTTGCATCTCTTTTTCTATTTTGGCCTGTATATAATGATGGTCATTGTTCTTTCTTTCAGGTCAGGAGGATCATGGAAGGAAATCATCGGATGGGAATGGTAGTAAATTGTTGATTGACTCTTTTTTTGTTTCCTTTTATATTAATGTACATTAGGTTGACCAAAACCCCTCACTGTTCTGTACTTTGGTGTGCATTATGTAGGTTATCATCGATTCTGCTTCAGGCTCAATAGCTGATTTGGCTTGCGAGGTGGAGATTACTGAGTAGGTGTTTGTACAGTTATCAAAGTGTAACCGTGTTATCTTTTTCTGATAAATTTTTTTTTTCATTTTTTTTGCTTTTGAATCTTTACTTCTGTTGTTGTTTTCTGAATAGACAAGTTGCTATCCTGTAGGTGTGAACCACTTCCAGATGGGTGCTTCTATCTAGAGGTGAAAATATCATCTCTCTTTTTCACATACAAACTATTTCATCTTATGCCTTTCTACTTTTCAAACAGGAAAATGCATCAGCATTTAACTCTCTAGCATTTATGAACTTTAGGTTAACTTCTTCATATTTCTTTCTTAGGTGAAAACGTTTTGTAGAAGTTGAGCTATCACATATCCAAATAAAACCATATTTGTTATTTAGGGCACCTAGATCTTGGAAACGTTTCATTTACTCTTAATTATACCTGTCAAATGAAGACGAGTCTGTTCATTTTCCTTATTTGGAGCCAACTTTTGAAGAATATATTTATTGTGTTGAATATTCCTCACATCATGCAAATTATCTGCTGCAATCCTATTTGTTCAGCCTTAGCCAAAGCTTCCCATGATAAGAGCAGATCATTTTAGTTGGCAAACTGATTCTATAAACAAAGTACACAATTTTGTCATGCTATAGTAGTAGAATAACCAATCTTCCTTCCTAAATATGATAATGGGAGAGAGAGTTCATGATTCTTTTGTACTGAAGGTAATTGAATAACACTTGGAACTTGTAATTTGATAATTCATGACAGATTTTGCTGCTAAAGGGTCTCATTCAATTAATGTGTATATTCCTGTCTGCAATGTGTCTAGCTGTAGTTTCTGTCTCCTTATGATTTATAATTTATCTGTTCATCTCATAAAGTGTAATTTCATCCAGGTTGAAAGTCGCCGAAGATTTAGAATCCTTCAATCTTGGGATCAAGATGGGTGAGCAGCATCTTCTTTTGATTATCATATCGTCTATTTACCTTTGTTATGTTGGCATCAATACTAAGCTTTTAGCTTTGTAGATGAGGTTTATGTGTTTCTATTCTTTTTATATAGGTATCGTGTTGCAGAGATAGAATGGGTACAGGATAATTCACCTGAAGGGCTGGAACAGAGAACTAAAGTATGCTTCTTCTTTCTTTTTCCCAGCATATAATCTGTATCTTATCTAATCTGTGTTTGTGTGTCTCCTCTTCTTTCTTTTTTCTGGCACCCAAGTGACAATGAAAATGTAAAATCAGAATTGGTGGGTTAAGACTGTATATTACAGGATATTCGATCAGAAGGGGAGCAGTAAAAATAAGCATGCTTATTTGGCATCTAATCTCTCTCTTTCTCTCTGTGTTGTGCTCCCCTTTTCCTTTATTTTCTGGTTTTGAAGTGACAATGAGAATGCAAAGACTTGCTTAAGAGTGATCCAATCTTTAGCACTGCTCAATACTTTCTTTAGGTGCTAACAAAATAACCAGTTTTCAGTGAGTTCTTCAACCAGCAATTTTTTGGAGCACCAGTATGAATGCAGGATGATACCAGACACGGGCATTTATTATATGGTACAATTTGGTGGTGTCTTCTTGGATTAATTTTTTCATGTTTCCAGATGCAGGAACTTACAAATAGTGCAGCAGAATATGCTCAGTCATGGTTAAGGAGGGCAAAGGAAGCTGCAAGACAAGGTAAACACTTGGGATCAAAGCTAGGGAAAAAATGCTACTGTGATGTTCTGTTTATTTGCTCCATTTCTTGTTACACACGGGTTGATAGTGATGGAGGATTGATTCTTCAGTTGGAAATTGTTATCAATTCCATGCTAAATCTCATTTATAGATTTAGTGAAATCGTGAAAGAAGCATGGAATTGATAACAATTTCCAACTGAAGAATCAATCCTCCATCATTATCAACCCTGGCTTAAATTTCTGTTAAGTTTGTAACAGCTGCTGAAATTTATTTATCACGATTTCACTACATGCAAAATCTCATGCTAGTGTTGAGTTTGGAGGAAAATTCATTGATACAGATACTGAATAACCATTATAAGAATTGTATCCACACACCTATATATTGTACATTAATGTATTTATTTTGTACTGGAGAAAGTATATTATATGCTTACCCATAACTCAAAAATTGAATTTTCATGTCAAAATATCTATCCATATACTCCTCTTCTGCATTGTTTATGGGGTTTTGTTGAGTAATGGAGGGTATAGTTACCCGTGCAACCTTTAATGTTGTTTTGTTTAATTTTAGGATCAGAGGAACTATTAAGAGGGTAACAATTGCCCTCCAAAATGTGGGTAATTGTTACCCTTACCTTCTAATTATTATATATATATATATATTTTCTGTCTTTCTCTTAATTTCTTGTAGCAAAAGGTAGGCAAATGTTTGCCTGTGTTTTTCTCTTGCATCACTAATAATATTTTGATCTTTTCTCTCTGTTACTTCTGACAATTTGCCCTTAAATTTATTAACAAATCAAACATTCTCTAGAACTAGTTTTTACATCCCTAACAATTGCTCCTGTGATAAACTTAACCCAAAAGGCATCCTTAGCTTTTAAAAAGAAGGCCTCAAGAAAAATTTTAACAACTCCAACTTGGATAAAGACTATATCATATATGAACTTCACTTATATCAGGTGTTTTTTATATTGGAATGCAACTACACATGTAAATATTTACTGATTACAATGAAGATAATGGTTGGATTTTTTGGTAAGAGGTCATGGGAACACAAATAATTTATGAGTTTTCTAGATAAAATGATTGTTATCAAGGAATTTTAGTATTTCCCCTGAAGCTTCTTTCAAAATTGGTGTCCTTTGTTTTCGTTCACCTTGACTCCATCAATCCAGTATGGAGTATACATTTATCATTGGGAAAGAAAAAAAAAGTTTTGAATCACATCATTATTGTTTGCTTATTCAGAGCTTTTCTTCTTTACTCTATCTCTCAATTTGCATCTCGGCAACATGCTATTTCAATTTATGATATGGAATTTTGAATGCAGATCGAAGAAGACTTGAGAAATTTCTTAATGTGGAAGCAATGATGCCCATGCCATTGGATCCTGAACGCTTCAGTTTCTGGGTATGCTTAACTTATTTTATCAATACATATGGGGTTTGTCCATGATTTCACTGCAGTTTCTGATTTTCATTTTCGATGCAGCTTGCTACTTTAACAGATAGGAGACCTTGTGAAAGATTGGATCTCCTTCGTATGAGGGATACAACAGAGGTACAGTATCTCCTTTCAACATTGAAATTAGGAGTGCATTCTACAACATAGGTCTGGGAAATTATAAGAAACGAGTTGATCTGATGTTTCTCATTTGATGCATGCATTCTTTTATCAGAATTTCATTTGTACACCTTCCATGAAAAGCCAATTAGAATATTTCATGTGCCAGCAAGCCATATTCAATGAGGGAGAGTGTAAACAAGATTTGTATACAGAATGTTAATACAAAATGTCAACTTCTCATATGAGTGGGATGATATCATTTTGCATTAAATGCAATCATCATTTGTAAGATTTTTCTGTTTGATGTTCTGTATTTTTTTATTTTTGGTTTTGTACAAGTCTTCCTCGTCAATGATTTATGTCATCAAGTATTTGGGATGGAAGGCATTAGGGCATAATATGCTCATTTTCATGTCTGCAAAAGTGAGGGAATCATGTTCCCTTATAGTGAGCGTGTATATTTTACCATTAGGTTTGAAGTAGGGCAAGAAGGAGAACAGGATCATGGGTTTGAAATTTAGAATCAATACTAGAAACAAATGAAGGAGGAATTGAGGACTAGCCTTAACTCCATTGCATGAATAATTTATTCTTGGCAATTTTCAGAAAATTTTAGAAATTACAGATATACTCGTGCAGCTGAAAATGATAGGAATATCCTCAACTCTTGGAATCACACAGAAAGACAAGTCTTGATGTTTTTGTTATTTTATGTTTTACTAGATGTAATAGATATCATTGTGAGAGTCTGAAAATGCTGATTAATTTTCCGTTTTTCTTTCTAACTCTTTGCAGAGGATAAGACGAGGACTGGTATATCTTAGAGCAGCAGAACAAGGCTGCAGGATGCAGTGATAATAGGTGTGATTTTCATAGACGGAATGTTATGCAAAATTCAATTTTTTTCTTTTAATATATATCATATATTCTTTCACCCACATGATTGTGGATCTCATTCTTTTTGTATCAATATTTTAAATTGAAATCCATCAACACATTTTTCAAATGGCATTTTTAGGTTTCTCCTTTTCGTCCCCTGTAGCATCTCAAGTTGTTTGTCTTGAAGAGAAATGATAAGGAAATTGAGTTAATGAGATCCAGGTGTGACTGCTACCGTATTTTGTTGGTGTTTTCACTTTGAAATTGCCAGGTTAAAAGGAGGTTGAACTTGCTGCGAAACTGAAGGCTGCTTTGAGGGATTGATTTTGTGGATCTATAAGAGTTTGATCTGAACTTTGGGCCAAAAACTTCAACTTATTTTTGGTTGCTGAATCTATCGCTTGCGTTAATATTAATCAATCAACGTACCGCTTTCCGATACCTGTTTTCTGAAGCCAATGAAGAAGTACAAACATGTGTTGATTCCATTTCTGTGAATGCTACTTCGGTTTCTTCTTCTGGACTCCCTTTATATCGCGGCGCAAGGATTTTGACGGCTGATTCAACGTATACATTTTACTTCACTCGTCCACGGTGGCATTGGGTTCGTTTTTACCTTCACTCGTGTTAGGTCACAGTCAAAGCTATTACAATTGCTGAGTAGATAGAATTCTACTTATGGTGAGAATGAACGGCAGTAATTGACTTTGAACAAGACTTGCTTTATTACAGCATAATGGAAGAGTTTAAATACATAAAGGCAATAGCAACTTCTCCTGAACCCGTAGCGACCTTCTTGGATTATCAATACCCCTTTCTTTCACTGGAACCTTGTCCTCAAGGTCCATGTTTATGAACTTGTCGTGCAAGTCCTGAGTATTTTCCCAAGTAGCATCATCTACAGGTAGTTGTTTACATTTGACAAGACTTTCTTCAACAAAACGTGATCCTTTTGTAACCCAGCGTGTCCTAGATTGTTTCAGGTTCCATGATAATTGCCCCAGTATCATCAACGAGAGGTAAATCGGTTGTAGCAACAGTGGGTTCTCCAACTTTCTTTTTCGGCAATGAAACATGGAAGACTGTATGAATGCGAGAGCCGTCTGGAAGCTTTATTTTATATGCCACCTTACCAATTCAGTGCTCAATTTGATAAGGACCATAAAATCAGCTTGCCAATTTCTGAGATGGATACCTAAAGACTGCTTGTTGCCGATAAGGGTGGAGCTTAATGAAAACCAGATCTCCCACTTGATACTCAATGTCGTGCCGTTTTGAGTCAGCTACCTGTTTCATGCGATTGTTAGCAGCATGTAAATTCGCCTTGAGCTGGCATAATATTTCATCACGCGAGGCAAGTTTTTGATCAATTTCGCTGACTAGAGAGGTGCCCAACTGATAGTGTGGAATGCTTGGTGGTAAACGCCCATATAAAGCTTGAAAATGTGTCATTCCTGTGGATGTGTGGTATGTTGTGTTATACCAGAATTCAGCCCATAGGAGAAAAGTGCTCCATTTGCGTGGTTGTTGATGGACAAAACATCAAAGATATTGTTCGACACACCTATTGACAACTCCAGACACCTATTGACAACTCCAGATTGGCCATCCGTTTGTTGATGGTAAGCAGAACTTATTTTTAGCTATGTGCTTGACATCTTGAAAAACTCACTCCAGAAATGGCTAATAAATATTGGATCCTGATCGGTAATGATGGGCGTAGGCATTCCATGCAACTTCACTATTCCCTCTACGAATTTTTCAGCCACCATTTTTGCAGTAAAGAGATGAGTTAAGGGTAGAAAATGTGCTCATTTACTAAGCCGATCGACAACTACAAGAATTTGTGTTCTTGCAATTGGATGATGGCAGTCCTTCGATGAAGCCCATGGTGACGTCGTCCCAAACTTGGCATGGAATGGGCAATGGTTACAAGAGTCCTGCAGGTGATGATAGAGTTTCTATCTTAACTCGTTGACATATATCACAAGAAGAGACATAGTCATGCACTGCCTGATACATATATGGCCAATAGAATTGCTGGGAAAGTCATTTGTATGTCCGTAACACTCCTGAATGTCCATCAACTTGAGAATCATGGAATTCTTGCAAGACTCGCTTGATTATTAGAGAATTTGGAGGTAGTACCACTCGATTTTTATAGCACACCAGTCCATTTCACAAAGGTGTAAGGAACACCAAGTTTCACAGTTGCTGACTTGCTTATTTTGTCCATTTAAGGATGTCTAGCAGCTTCCTCTTTAATCTCGTCCCATATAGGAGCTTGTGAAACAAACAAAGCCACTCTTGAGAGTGCATCGCCAAGTTCGGATAGCTTTCACAATGGCCAACATCTCTCTCGCATAAGTAGACCATGACCGTTTGGACAGCCTCAAAACTCGACTCATGAAGGCAATTGGCTTTCCTTATTAAGTTAGAACAGCACCAATTCCATCCCCTGAAGCATCAAATTCAATAATAAAAGGCTCATTAAGTTAGGCATGACAAGTGTAGGTGTTGAAATCATGGTTTGTTGGAGAGCTTGGAAGGCGGATTCAGCCTCTTTTGACCCTCCGAATTGCCCCCTTCTTAATAGGTTTGTAAGTGGTCGAGCCAAGATGTTGTAGTTACAAACAAACTTGCAATAGTATCCTATAAGGCCAAAAAAACCATGCAATTTAGAAATATTAGGTCTCGTTTGTTTGATAAAATCACTTTTTAAATTTTTCTTTGTTTATTTGTTATTAGAAAAATTGATCAACGAAAAATACTTTTCAGTTAAAGAAAAATTTGGTTTGGTTTCTAGAAAAGTGTTTTCCTTTTATTTTGGGTGTAAAACACTTTTTAGAAATTGTGAAAAATTTAGAAATATTATATTATTTGTTGATTATAACAAATTTCATCCTCAAACTTTCGATTGCTATATATTTTGTTTTGAATCTTTTTTTTCTCTTCAATTTCACCCCTTAGAATTTGATTTAATTTTATTTTTATATTAACTTTGGTCCTTATTTTTATGATTGTTATTTGCTTTTCTCTTATTATTTTTTTAATTGAAATTTTTTATCTATCAAATTTGATCCTCATTCTTTTTATTGTTATTTATTTTATTTGAAATAATTTATGAAATTGTAATTATTATTATTTTAATTTCATCATTCAATTTTTTTTATCTGTTAGATTTGATCTCCATTATTTTGATTGTTATTTATTTTATTTGAGACAATTTATGAAATTAGATTTTTTTTCAATTTCATTCTCATTCAACTTTTTAATTTGTAAGATTTGTTCCTCGTTATTTTAATAAACTTGAAAAAAATATTTATAAGTTATTTTCTATTTTATTTTTCATGATATGACCAAGCACTGGAAAGTGTTTTCCAACTTATTTTTTCATGACACTAACCAAACATCAAAAAATAATTTATTTTTCAGGAATTCACTTTCCAAGAAAACCACTTTTCAAAAAAAACTACTTTCCAGCAAACAAACAGAACCTTAGTAGGCCTAGGCCAATTTAGCATTACGTTAATTTTACCTTAATCAACTTTCACTCCCTAAGAAGTAACAATATGACCCAAGTACTTTAACTCTTGCGTGCCAGATGCACATTTGCTGAATTTAATATAACATTGATGTTGCCTTAAAATTTCAAAAGCTTGTTTAACATGTTCAAGATGCATGGTTTAATTGGAGTTATAAATTAAAATGTCATAAAAAAAAAACTAGCACAAATTTGTGAAGGTAAGGTTGGAATATGGAATTTATAATGGCTTGAAAAGTGGAGGGTGCATTGTAAAGACCAAAAGATATAACTAAATATTCGTAATGATCATTATAAGTGCGAAAAGCAGTTTTAGAAATGTCTGGAGAGTACACTCGTGCTTAATGGTAGCCAGCTCTAAGGTCTTATTTAGTAAAGTAGAAAACTCCATGAAATTCATCTAGCATGTCATCAATTATTGAAATTAAAAATCAATCTTTGATGGTTGGAGCATTGAGGGTTCTATAATCAGTACAAAAATACCACATACCATCTTTTTTTTTAACTAATTAGATAAGAGATGAAACAGAACTAGTGTTGGATCTTATAAGCCCTAATTTTAACATGAAATGAACTGTTTTTCAATTTTAGCTTTTTGAAAATAAACACACATATAAGGTCTCATATTGATGGGCTTGGTTCCTTCATTTAGAGTGATGCAGTGGTCAATCTCTCTTGTTGGGGGTAATTGCTTAGCTCTTGAAAAATGTCCTCAAAAGCTTTTATCAAGTGCTGCATATCATGCATAATGTTATGGTTCATTTGCTGTGATTTGTAGGCAAATAAAAAACATAGAATGTCCTTGCCATAACTTTTTGGAAATCAAGGAAGCAGATTGAATGGGTTGTGCATTTAGTCCCTGTAACTTGTGAGTTTGATTTTTCCACTGGACCTGCATTGTCAATTCTTTCCAATTGCAAACCATGGTTTCTAATTGCTCCAACCATTGTATACCTAGCACCAAGTCTAACCCGATCAATGGCAAGGAATAGAGAGTAAGAGAAAAAAAGATACCTTGAAGTAAGATCGACACTTGCTCAAATCTCCCTTGGCATTTCAATGGATTCCCGTTAGCAACTTTCACGTTGAATGGCCTGGTTGGAATCACCAGTAATTGTAACAAATTAGCAACCTTCTCGCTAATTGTAACAAATTAGCAACCGTGGAACCACTATCAATGAGGACAGCCACCTCATAGGGTCCGATCTGAGCCATTACTTGCATGGTGCTAGAAGTTGACCATCCTGTTAAAGCATGAAGTGATATCTCCGGTTCGATTATGGTTTCCTCATTTGTCTCAGCTTCATCATTTGAACTGTTGCTCCCCTCCAACCAAAAAAGCCGGGGACCTTGACACTTGTGGTACAAGGTAAATTTGTCATCACAATTAAAGCAAATGCCTTGAGCTCGCCGCTTTTGCATTTCTTTCCAGGTGAGTCTTTTCATTCGTGAGGCTGGTGTGGTTTTTGTTTGGGTTGGAAGGTCAAGTTATGGGCGGCTGAATTGTGGTGACCGTGTGGCGAGTGAGCTGGTCGTCTCGCACTCGTGCAAGGCTGAAAGCTTCCTTTTAAGGATTGTGATTTAAACATCTGGATGCCTTCCATAATTTCTTATTTAAGGCCTCCCATAAACGTCCCTACCAGAGCCTTTGGTGTCCATCCTTACACCCTATTCCCTAGTCTTTCAAATTCTTTTTGGTGATCTCGTAAAGAGCCAACCTGTTTAACCCTTGATAAAGCTTCATCAAAATCTTCACAATCAACAGGTCTGAAATGAGCCCACAGTTCTTCCTTAAAAACTGCTCATGTCACTTCTCTCCCTTCTTCGTCGTAGGCACGACGTAGCCATTGCCACCATTGATTAGCTTCATCTTCGAGATGGAATGACGCCAACGACACTTTGTGTGCTGCCATGGTACCTTGGTATTCAAAAAATTGTTCCACTCTGTTGCACCATTCAGTTGGGTCATCATCGGAGTATCTTTGAAATTCAAGCTTTGCCAACTTAGAAGAGAACATTTGTCTTCCTCCCTCTATAGTCTCCCTCTCTTTTTCATTATTGAGCGAATGACCACTACGGCCATTGGTGTTGTTGCTGGATGCTTCTTTAGTTGAGAGCAAGGCCATGTAGCTTGTTGATGGCTTCCTTCATGTGATCGATGTAACTTGTCATTAAGACCAAGTTACATCCAACTCATATTATTTTGAAGTCTTTCAATTCGTTCTTCCAGATTTTCAATTCATTCTTTGTTGGTTGTTAACGTAATATATTGCTCTGATACCAATGTTACCAAAGCTATTACAATTGCTGAATAGATAGAATTCTACTTAGGGTGAGAATGAACGGCAGTAATTGACTTTGAATAGGACTTGCTTTATTACTGCATAATGGAAGAGTTCAAATACATAAAGGAAATAACAATTTCTCCTAAACTTAAAGACCTTAACTATTTAAAGCAAGGACTTCAACCACTACTTGCTAATTAATAGCTACCATTATCAGAATTATGCCAACAAATCCTCAACAGCTTGTTTAGCCATCCCCTGCATGTGTCATGTCATGAACCTTGGATTCTTGATAGGAACACGTAGCGGCCTTCTTGGTTTATCAACTCCCTCCCTCATCCAGTATACAACCTAACCAGTGTTGTTTTCAGCATCACCACTGATGAGTTTGTCCTCTTACGTGACTTCTTTATGAAAGATAACTTCACATTGGTTTTCATACCTCTTTAATGTTTCCAGTGATAGACTCTCCCTCATTTTCAAGCCCAAGGAGAGAACTTTTGCCTTCGTTAATGCCATAGAAGTTGTGTCTGCTCCAGAGGTCTTATCTCTGATTCTGCATCCACAGTTCCCCAAGGTGGAGGTTTGTTTAAGCATGCTTTTGAAGTGTGTTGTCGGTTGAATGTTGGAGGGCCAACCATAACTCCAATGAATCATACCTTGTCAAGGTTCACCATATAATGCCTTTCCCCAAGGTGCTCGGAATGCACCCGTTACTTGCAGTGCCATAAAATACCGGCAAAGTGGGGCTACACCATATCTTGCGCCAGACTGGGTTTATGCAACTGCAGATGAAATGGAACAATCTGAGACGCTGCAACCAAACTTCAATCTGATGTCGTGTGGATGAGTGTTGATCATGGGTTTTCCTACTTGATCAGAACGCACTTCTGTGACGTTGCAAGCCAGGCCCTTAAAGACTTGTACTTCAACGTGTATATAAACTGCTTGATGGGTGTGTCAGGTCTTGACCTTTCTTCCATCAACAATGCCCTTTCAACTGCGTATTATACAGATTTTGTGCTCAATGTCCCATCCATCAAGAGTGGATCCATCAGGATTCAGGTTGGGCAAGCATGCTTCCCGCATACAGTCTGGCATGCCTAATGCTATTCTTAATGGATTGGAAGTTATAAAGATGAGCAACTACGTGGGGAGCTTGGATGGTTTATTCGGTGTTGATGGATCGAGTGAAGGGCATAGAATGAAGATTGTTGCGGGTGTTGGCCTTGCAATGGTGGTGACAGCATTGCTCTTACTTGTAATTGTGTACATCCGATGGCCAAAGGGGCCTCAAGATTGGGAGAAGCAAAACAGTCGCTTCTCATCATGGCCCTTTCCTCTCCGCACCAGCCATTGTAGTTTCTTGTGTTGAGTTTCTTGAATATTATTCACGACGTAAAAGCAATGAAATAAAATTATTTGAAAATTTTAGATTTTATTATATAGATTTAGAGATTTATTACCTGAAGATCTGATTTTTTTCGACTTTGAATAATTCATTAAAAGTTAAATTGACGCAAACCACAAGCCGTCCAATTGTACGGCCTCCAACAGCCACAAGATTAACCACCTGTTAGAAATGTTTTAAATCCCTATTTAGAAGAGATGGATTGCTATGCCTAAAGTGCTAACTTTAATTTTGTGTTTACATAGTTTTTATTTTTAACAGACAACCACTCCTTTTTTTTCACTTACAAATAAATGGGCTTAACTTTATATTTTTAGGGATTCTTAAAAACCCTATAAATAACAAAATAT
>Ga0325411_1003225_pt1 | contig 18372 bp, 10 predicted proteins | sample PopdelMetagenome_13_FD_206181 | JGI IMG/M metagenome (GOLD analysis project Ga0325411, IMG submission 206181) | Populus deltoides microbial communities from Bellville, Georgia, United States - Xylem-PdIQD-R4 | ecosystem: Host-associated > Plants > Phyllosphere > Stem > Wood/Secondary xylem...
AGAAGAGATAAATATTCAGAATATAAATTGATGTTTCGTTTCCATGATCAGTTCTGATTTCTGTAGGTGGATGTGTGCTTGTGACCAAGGTTTGTTCTCTTGATAATTTTATGATTTTATTAAATTTCATTTGATAGTTTTCTATTTTCTTTTTCTTTAGCCTAGATAACGTCCAAACCCCCCCCCAAATTGCATATTATCTAGCATAAAAATCTGACTTGAACTTTCTCGTGGGATCGACCCCTTGCTTGCTCTATACTATCTTGTGTGTTGTGTTTGAAGCTAGGGTAATTAATTTGTGCGACCGGGACATCGCAACAACCATAAAAAAGATATTTTTGCTTTTGATCATGTGCCATGATCATATTCCTAATTATAATGTATGAAAAGTTAATTGGATGACCTCTAATCACATAATCGATCAAGCATATACCCGTAAAAATGACCTCATCATAATGCTCTTTCTTTGACAAAATGTTATGTGTTATCTCTATGAAGTATCCTAAGTCATGAAAGCAAATATAGGCTTTTAATTTTAGTTCCATGTGAAAAATAATGCCTACCAGTATGCAAGACTATAGCTTCATCATATACAAATTCTTCAATGGTGGGTATTACTTTCATCTAAAAAAACTCCAGGTTCTTCATTGCTAATACCCAAAATATCTACAAGTATTTTACAATCAAATTCAATATGTTTATCTCGCAAGTTACTGATAAACCTAGATTCAATATTAATCCTTATATTAGAAAGAAAAACATTTTAATCAACTTAGGATTAATAGGTTTCTTCAAATAGAATAATATGTTCTAACTTATATCCTTAAATATATAATATATATCGAAAGCACATAGATCATATCCTAGTCCTCTTTCTATAGTAATAGACCTATTACAGAGAGAGCTTAAAAACCTTTGAATATTTTCACCTTGGTAGGAGGTTAGATCATTGACCCTTTTGCTCCTTGATTCGATATCTCTTTGATATTTTCTAGGTGTTATGTCTCTTGAATCTTCAAGAAACAACAAAAAAATATGATTAATTTGGTGGGATTTGATGAAAATTTTTGAGAGAATTAGGTTTAGGGTTTGAGGGTTTTAAATTGGAAGTTTTCTGATTTTGTTTGAAAATGATATATATATATATATATACACACACACCGTTGAGCAACCGGTCAACCGATTACTATGGGTTAAGTTCAACTGATCGACTGGTTGAAATACAAGCTGAGAATTTCCTATAATTCTCTTTTAATCCTTTCTTTGCACTTAAAATGAAACCTTTCCATGTAAAAATTTATCAAAGAAACAAAGAAATCAAAGGGTCAAAATCTCAAAATATGGGTAGTAGCCTCATTGCCGGTCTTCTAGCTTAACTAGTCAGCTGATTGATCTTGTTGTATGAACCAGTCGACCAGTTCACACAAAAACCATAATTTTTTGAACCTTTTCTTCTAAATATGTTTTATGAGTCAAAATATACATCTTTGTCGTCCAACTTGTACACTAAAAATTTGATTCCAACTAATTCTAAAAAAGTTAATGTTAAACCAATGGATGTCTTCTATTTTTCTAGCTCAATTGGTCAGCTGGTTGAGCTGACCTTTATGAACCGATCGACCGGTTCATCTCAGACTTGGACATATAATAAAAATTATGGCAAAACAAATATTTCATGGATTTCATGCTTAAGGGGTATACATTTGATAACTTAAATATATCCAACTCATGTACATTAATGTATATACGTAAAAAGATCACTTAAACATCTTTAACATAAATAAAACCTAATTTCCTTCTTACTTTACAAAAATCATTGTTACTTAAAGGCTTATCATACTTAACTCGCCTATCAAACTTTGCATTCGAATAACTAATCAAACTCATCTTATGTACTTTTGGATACCACCATCCTAAATTTATAGTACCATGTAAATAAAAGAAATGTTTTATGGAACTAACATTGATTCTTTAGGGAAAGCTTGAAAACTCGACATAGACATATACAAAATAAGATATTGGGTCTACTAGCAATTTAAGTATATTAGTGAACCAATCATATATTAATATTTGGTGATATTTACATTCTTACCATATTTATCCATATCATGTTTCGTTGATGTTTCTATGGGCATATCGGCTACTTTGATATGTTCCATCCCAAGTCTTTTAGAGATCTTTGATGTACTTGTTTTAGTTGATGAAGATACCACCTATCTCTTGTTGAGCAAGCACTATCAAAAAACCATTCTTCATACTTTCTTGGTTTCTACACACAAAGATCAAGACGAGGTTTTTAATACCCGTACCTTATTGGATCCTTTGTTCTTAGAAGTGGTTCCTTTTGGAACCTACATCATATTACAATTTTTTTTCTTTCTTAATAGAGCAAGCATAAATCAAATGACCTATAGCTCTACAATAATTGCATTTATGGTTAGGGTCATAGGGTTGTTTAGCTTTAATAAAATGATTTTTTAAATACTTTTGGTTCTTTTTAGGTTGGTATCCGAAGAAACCTCTTTTGTTAAAAACACATCTTTGGCTTGAAAGCATTGTTTCTAGGATTTTAAAGCCTTGTGTGAATTTAGCTAAGGTTGTGTTCAACTTTTCTACCTTTTCTTTTAAGGATTTGTTTTTACTCTAATTTTATTGAACTTATTATCAATTACAATGTAATCTTTCCTTTTCAAAGATTTTTTTTTCTACAAGTAAGCATGCATAGTTCTTTTTCAATATGCTATATTTTGAACCAGATTTCTTAATTTCATCATATAGATATTCTAAAGCATCATGCAACTTCTCATAAGTAGGGTTGGATTCATCATTCGAAGATTGTACCTTATTTTTGCTCTTAATTTCCATGAAGCACATGTTTGCCATGTACTCTTCTTTATTGCTTAAACTTGAGTATGAATCATCACTCCATATAGCTTTCATTGTCCTCTTATATGTCATCTTTTGTTGCACTTGAAACATTTAAAGATTTCCTTGCTTAATTTTTCTTTATTTTCATCTTTCTTGAAGTTTAAAAATCTTTTATTCCCTCTCTTATTCATTAGGAAATTTCAGAATTTCGTTGTATTTTGGACATGTCCTCTTCAATGCCTTCATGATGATCAATATCATCATTATCATTGTGATGGACAATTTTGAATGCTGAATTTTTCTTTGAACTTTCTTCTTGTTCTTGTTTCTCCATGGTAATCTCATGAGTCATTAAGGATCCAATGAGATTTTCCAATGAAAGTTTGATGAGATCTTTATCTTTTTGAATTGCCATTACTTTTTCTTCCTTGATCTTTAGTAGGAACTTACAAGTTTTGCTCACAATTTCTGTATTAGTATAAGTCTTACCAAGTGCATCCATACTATTACTAATGTTAGTCATTATTGTAAACGTGTTAATTATGGAGTCATTAGAGAGCATTTTAAATAATTCATATTGTTGAACTAATGGTTGTCAATTTAAGACTCTTTCACTTGGTTAGTTCCTTTTAAAGCATGCTAAATGTCTTTAGAATTCTTACATGATGTGATTCTATTAAATTCACTTCTACTCTATGCACAATATAAAGTGTTCATAGCTTTAACATCCATAGAAAGGAACTTTTGATTGTTATCCGTATATTCACTTCTAGCTTTAGGAATTTCAATACCTTATTCAACTTTAATAAGTCCATGAGGTCCATTTTCTATGGATAAACGTAAATTATAATCAATAGGTTAAAGATATATAATAATCATTTTAACTTTCTAATATTTATAATCATTACCATAAAAAAAGGTGGCCTAGATATAGATGATCCTTCATTTTAGAGATTATAACTAGTACTTGTCATTTTACTTAAAGTCTAAACAAACTTTATAAATGACAACTAAGCTTTGATATCAATTGTTATTCAAGGATAAAAGAAACTATAACACCTAAGAAGGGGGTGAATTAGGTGTATCATTAATTTCTATAAATAATACAAATTAATTCAAGTTAAACACAATAACCAACAATATAATTAAATTAGTTAAAGTAAAGAAATAGGAGAGATAATTTGCAAACTTGTTTTTAACATAGTTCGACAAGCTTATATCCATACCTCAAATATCAACTCGTACTGAAATATTGTATTTGTTCACTGGTCCAAGTTCAAGAGTACAATAGTTACTTGATGAATCCACACCAAACATTTTACACAACTTGATAATATTCTTTTTTTCAAGATTTTTACACCACTTGAAGATATGCTTTCTTTCTTTAAGATTTTTTTCAGTTGAAGATATATCTTCTTAAAGATTTTTTCTTTGTGAATTTATCTAATTCTTAAAGATTTACAAGAGTGATTTAGTTATTATAAGTAACTCCCTCAATAGAGTGGATAATACAATTTAAAGTTATAATATCTCTATATCTCATAAGATAACACATATAGGATTTGAAGGTGTTTAAGTGTAGTGAGAATGAGATTGAATACTCTTGTACTAGATTATGAAGGTTTAATAGCACCAGTTAGAGTATAATCAAGGATTGATGATTTTGAAGTATTTATTTAGAATTCCTTGCTAATTTTGCAATTAAACAATATATATATATAAGAAAACTAGGTGTTTATAGTTGTTATAATGCCACTAACGAGTCACATGGTCGATTAATTTAGATTGGTCAAGCCAATTAATTGATCTGGTCCTGTAAAATTTCTAGATGCTTATCACTGATGAATAAACAGTTAACCAGTTCATTTGGTCACAACAAATAGTCAATTAATACATGCAGAATCCTAGTTTTGATAGATTAAATTCTTAGAACCGTCTATCTTAAATTATATCAAATTATTTATTAATCATTTAATGCATATACAATGAAGTGTGTGAGTTCATTTTAATTGTGCTATCAAGTGGGATATAAATATTTATATTAAGCACTTAAAATGAACACTTAATCTAAGTCTTCACTTCACTTCCTTCTTGGATTTTTTGATGGATTTCCTCATGAAATCCATTATACTTATTGATATGTTATTTCAATAAACCTAATTAAAACTTATTCTTAACTAGACATATTATTAATCCATTTTTCATTTTATTGGTATTATCAAAATATATAAAAACATGAATATTTGACCTAAAGATTAACAATTCTTTTTGCATATTATCCTTGATGTTTTTGTTTTTGCTTGTTTAATGTGATTTTAGATGTTTTTGAACTTTATAGTGGAGTTTCTGTTGTTGACAAAGACTAAAAATGTTTATGTGTCTCTTTATGAATTTTTTCCAGTTTAAAAACACTCACTTTTGGAATGTCCTATTTCACCTTTTCCATTATTGTTGGTCCTATATCTATGAAGGTGAATTAGGGATATCTAATATAATAACTATGATGGTTTTCACTATGAAAACTTGAACTTTAATGTATTGAAGTTTCTTAACTGTGTTGAGGTTGCTAAAACATCTTGTTTAAGCATATTATTCATGGTTTGGTACTTTACTTTTCTGTGATTTTATCTTCTTACATTAGTCATTGTATTGTTTTATTCAACATTGTTTCCGTGAACTCTTAAATGCCCTTGTGAATTCATCCTTAATTAATGATAAACATAACATGGTTATAGTTATCGTGTTTGATTTTGTGGCTAAGAATGCGTTTAGTTCTTATATGATTACAATGCTTCTATGTTTAGTTCTTTTAGTAAGTCGAGTCAAAACCCAACTAAAGAGGTTTTCTAAAAAACTTGTCTATCTTTTGAAGTGTGTTTCAAAGTCTTCTCAATGCTTGTTGTAATTTTATTTTTTTTTGCATTTAGGCCGAACCTCTCAAAGTTTGCAACTTGTTTCCTTGTTCATGTTTGCATTCATTATCTTCCTTAACATTGCAATACCTATTCTTAATACATAAGCGAGCAACTTTTTATGAGCAGCATGAACATGTGTTTATATTGTCATTTGACACAAATAACATAAGAAAATGATACCCTTACTCACGTGTGTGTCTATATATATATGTGTGTGTGTGCATTTTCCAGGTTAATGAGTCTTGTATTTTAGTTATAAGACTTATCACATGAGAGATTAATCCCACATTAAAATGCCTTGCTTTTAGCAAAGAAAAACATTTCAATATTTTTTCTAAACATTCATTTAGAAAAACAAAATCAATGATTTCCTTTTTCATCTAAAAAGCATTGATTCATAATTCGTTACTCACCTAAGATGTCTAGAGTAATTAAACCATAATAGATAATTACTTTTGATATCAATTAGGGTAGTATATTTGTTACTCTTTAGTTTTAAAAATGAAACTTTCTTTTCAAAATGCATAAGTTTCCTTGGTCATATATCTATCAATAATTCCTAATATAATTGAAACCTCATAAGTCGCTACTCTTAGGTGTCAATTAAGGGTAATAAGGTGGTTCATTCATATGTGATGTAACTGTCCTTTCAAACAATAATGTTAGCCATAATTAATAATAATTGTAATAATAAAATTTTAACTTTGAATAATTATCCATCGATAATTTCTTTACATATCTTTATAGACCGATATGCATAGACATTAATTGGAGGTCATATTATGAGAAATAAAACAATGAAAATATAAATATTTATATATTGGTTTACTTCAAGTTAATTTAATCATCATAGGTCATTAACTTTAAACTATATAACTTCTAGTTTAATAAGGAATATCCATTTTGAATACCTCTAGAAATGGCCTTTAGGTAAACAAACCATCAATGGGGTTATAGAAATCTTTTAGCAAAATTGCATATAATTTTCCATCAAGATAAATGAACCATTATAGGTTATTATTCTAAAATTTATATTGAGCCTTAAGTTTAGGCCGAGGTCAACATGACCCCATATAGGCATGCTTTATTATTCACTAAACATGTCTGAAAGATCATCACTGATTATAAGCCTTGATCGGTAATAAACAATCCAAGTACATCATGTCAATCCACTAATTGCTTCTTAAATAAATGGGCCATCATAAATCATTATTTTGACAGTAATTAAAAACGATGAAACAATCTCATATAAGATAGACTTTGACCCCCATTAGCGACTGTTTTGCTAAATAGACCATCACAGATCATTATTTGGCAGTAATTAGAAATGATGAAACAATTTCATATAAGTTAGATTTTGGCTCCATTAGTAACCGTTTTGCCCTTTCATCTAATCCCCTATATTAAACCCATCTTTGACTATAGGTATCCATGCACTAGTATAGATAGATCCTTAATATATATGCACAATAGACACTTTAAGAATAAAAAACAAATAGTAATATAACCTATCGTAAGTAAGATGCTATAAGGTGATGATATTTTTTTTTTACATGACTAGTTTTTTGCCTAAAACATTAAAAAATTAGTAAGAATTCTTAATGGTTATAATATTAGGTAACAATTCTTTTACAACGGTATATATTTTATAGATGTTTTTTATTTTCAATAAAAACTCAAAAAAACAATCATCATGTTGTGTGCTACAGCTGGTATGTTGGGTAGCTACTGCACCATGAAGAGAGAAGTCTAGGCTGTGATTGGTGGATTGAGACAATTGATTTGGTGGATGGTGAGGGAGGAGGAGATTGGTGTTACAGTGGGGCAGTTGTTGCGGGATGGCTAGCGTGGTCTGTCAATGCGGTGGAGATTGTGGCTGTTGGTTAAAGGTTTTATGAGTTTGGTTTATGTGTTATGTAACGGAAGTTGTGAGCGACAATGAGTAGATTTTCGGTTAAGACAAGGTCTTTAAGGTGGCAGTGAGAAGGGTTGGAACATGATGTGTTCAAGAGAATGGTGTTTCTATCGACGAGGAGTTTTCGGAGGTGATTTGTCGACTGCAGAGGAAACAATAGTTGCATTGGTTTTTTTTTTTTTTTTTTTTTGAGCGAGAATGCTATTTTCCTCCTCCTTTTTGAAGTGACTTGTATAGGATTAGATAATCCTAATCCCTATTATTGTTGAGATCCTCGTTAAAATAAAATAAATGAAATTTGAAAAATAATATTAATTTTTTTTTTATATTATTTATTGTGATTAGTGGTAAATTAAAATTTTCCTTTACTTGTAAATCTCCCTACAATTTTTCGGTTCTGTTTCATTTTTTATTTATTTTTCTCATTTATTCATCATTTCACGCCTTTATTAAATTAAATAAATAGCATCAAAAACGACTTTTAAAAAATAATAAAAATACATTGAAAAACAGGGATATATATATAAATAGATTGAGAACTCCGCAAGGATTAAAAAGAAAAAAGAAACGGAGTGAGGAAGTATAAGAATTTCTGATGCAATAGATATATAGCTTGCCACCAAATGGTGATAAAGAGAAGCCATATATATATATATAGATTATGAGTATCATAGATGGCATACGTACGCATTACATTAGTGCATCAAGTTCGAACATACAAAACAAAATCACACGATCGAAATGAAAAACAACCCTTATTTTCTCACAAACGCTTTTATGAGTATCATAGATGGCATACGTACGCATTACATTAGTGCATCAAGTTCGAACATACAAAACAAAATCACACGATCGAAATGAAAAACAACCCTTATTTTCTCACAAACAAGCGTTATATATATATATATATATATATATATATATATAGATTATGAGTATCATAGATGGCATACGTACGCATTACATTAGTGCATCAAGTTCGAACATACAAAACAAAATCACACGATCGAAATGAAAAACAACCCTTATTTTCTCACAAACAAGCGTTACCGATCTCAGGCCTCAATACATGAAAACACCTAGAGCTCTTGCTTTGCTTCATCACTCTTGAGCTTGGCTGGTTCTTCTCCCCCCTCAATGCTAACCACCGTAGGACCCTTGATTTTGTCAAGGGACAAATTGGAAAGTGACAAAATGAGAACCCCATTCTCAAGCTTAGCCTTCACAGAATCCAAGTCCACATTCTCTGGCAGCTTAAACTGCCTGATGAACTTGCCATACGATCTCTCTACTCTGTGCCAGTGATCCCCTTTTTTCTCTTCTTCCCTCTTCCTCTCTCCACTCACTCTCAACACCCTATTCTGGTCAATTTCAATCTTCACCTCCTCTTTCTTCATTCCTGGTACATCTAGCATGATAACATGACCCTCAGGTGTTTCTTTCCAGTCTACTCGGGCTGGAGAGAGTGCCACATGATCGTCCTTGTCGAACCCAAGTGGGATATGTTCCAAGACCCTGAAGGGGTCCGGCAAACGGTCCAGCCAGAAATCAGTCAGGAGACTCCCGGGACGGTCTGAAAATGGCAGGAGAGATGCATTAGAGAACCCAACAAGGCAGAGAACGAGCAGGACTGAGAAGGCAAGTGAGTGCTGCCTCATTTTTCTATAACTTGTATTTTTGTTTGTCTTTTTTTTTCAGAGGGTTTAAGGGACTGATACAACTTGCAAGAATGTGTTTTTGTTCCTGTCTGAAGTGGAATGAGTCCATTCCCGGATTTATATAGGCTATAGCTATAGAGCATTGGTTCTTGAACATTCTGGGACTGAATTGTTTTTGTTGTTTTTTAGGAGATGGGGAAGGTTCGAGCCGCTTTGAGAGTAATAATTAACGACAAGCCATGAGGTGGCAAGCTGTGCTTAATTAAGCGGGATAATTCCTACACGTTCCAGAGACTTCATGTGAATTCTTATTCTTGTGTAGAAATTTCTCAGATTTCCGATTGTGTGTTCATCATTCTTAGCAAGTTTATTTGTTTTTGTATTTTAAAAATGTTTTTAAAAAAAATTATTTTTTAATATTTTTAATATTATCAAAAATAATTTTAAAAAAATAAAAAAATATTATTTTAATATATTTTTAAAAATATACATTTTAAAAAATAATCGCAACAAAATTCCAACCTACTCATAAAAACATGACATGGAGAGAGTCGGTCTCAGCCTTTAAACATTGTGTTTTTACATGCACTCAAGTACGGTTTCAAGTAATTAATTGATTAAATAATTCACTTTACTATAGCCAAATGGCAGCCCCTTTCAAGATGCGAGTTAGTAGCTTATATTTACTAGTGGTTTAGTATGTTTTTTAAAATATTTTTATTTAAAAATATATTAAAATAATATTTTTTTATTTTTTAAAAAATATTTTTAATATTTTTTTATAAAAATAATTTAAAAATATTAAAAAAATAATCTAAAATAAAAAAAACATTTAAATATTTTTAAAAATACTCTTGGACCATGAAAACAAATATATCCCTAAAAACATTCTACTATGTTAGTGGTATTTTTCAGATATTATTTTGGCATTCAACTTAGCTTTTTCAAAACAAATTTAGAATTTTACAATATCTTTTAGAGTTTCCGGAAAATAAATTAATATTCTTAAAATTACTCAAATGGATATTGCTTCACCAATAAAAGAAATTGCAATTCTAAATGATGACTAAATTTCACAAGTAGCTGGATAATTAATTCATGACCATGTCTAGTATAATTATGATTTGAATCGTTCAGTACATGGACTGCAAAACGACCATTTATTTATATATCTGTACATATCCATATTTTTTTATATATTTTGATAGGTATGGAATATAAATCCATTTTAATTGTTTACTTTTTTATTCTCTAAAAAGTTAGAACTAAGCCCATAAATGTTGTCATAATAGTATGTTCGAGAAGACAATAAAATAATTGGTCTAGCTCGTATTCTGTAGGTAAAACTAGCTTAGATTCTGATAGAAAATCTATGAATACATACAAATTATTAATGGAAAATTCCCGTCAGTAATTTGAAGTGATTTTTATTAATCATTAACTCTATCAGTATTTATTAACGAAATATTTTTATCAATAAATAACAAGAGAATTAAAGTCAGAATAAAAAAAATTTAAAAAACTCAAAAAGTATGATAATATGTAATTTTTTATGGAAAATTTTACTGAAAAAATTACAATTGAATTCAAACAGGAAAAGCCATACAAAATTGTCGATGAATTAACAAACAAAATAATTTCATTAGTAATAATTAATATATGACCTGGCCATCGACTATCCTCTCTTCTATTTCTCCTTCTTCCCCTCTACAACTAAACAAACCCTCCCAAATCTGCAACTAACAACCCCCCTCCCCTCTCCCCACATCACCCCCTATCTCAACACAAGTCATCCTTCCTCGACTTTTCCAGTCACAACAACAATTTTATTGCAGATATTTTATCTTAAGTAACTCAATCTACTTTTTTTTTTAATTTGAATACAATTTTGAAATGTCAATTTTTTTATTGTATATTTTTGTTGTATATGTGTTTTGTTTGGGTGTTCACTTGTTTTATTGTTTTTTCTCAAACAAACTTGTTGTATGGATACATGATTTTGTACATGTTATGATTTGTTTTAAATTTTGTAAAATTATATTTGTTTGTAAATTATTGAAACTTATGTCGAATTACCGACTAAGGAATGTTGTGATGATATAAATAATGACTTGTTTAACATATCTGTTTTATATTTTATCAATTTTATTGTCGAGTTATAATTTTTATAAATTAATGTATACAAATTTGTATGGACGTAGATAATTGATAATAAATTAAGAGAAGTATGAAAGTAGGTTTATTATTTATTTGACGTAGTTAATTAATAAATATATATTGTTGTCATCATTATTTGACATCAATTATTTGATCATGTCAACTTGGAAGCATTACCTTTGACGTAAGGAATTTGTGATTCATATTGATCACTAATCTTTGAGATAGTTGAAAACTTAAGGTAAGTTGAATCGTATAAATGCTAAGTAGGTGGAATTTATTGAGATATTTTCATATATCATGAAATACAAGTAAGGTAAGAAAAATATAGTTGCATATGCATTATTGTAAAGGCATGTTCTTCTTCCAATATCAACTTACAACAACTAATTTATTTCTTAGGCATGATAGGTTTTTATTTGAAGATAAAAGATTGTGTGCCTAGTTGTTCAATGCTTAAATTGCTTGTAAAGGAAGCTCATGGTGGCAGATTAATGGAACACTTTAAAATTACCTAGGTCAAGGAAAGGAAAGGGTTCTATATTTCTTGGTGTATGTAGATTTTCTAAGATGACACATTTCATATCTTGCCATAAAATTGATGATGCAATAAATATAGCAGATCTATTCTTTAAGGAAGTAGTTCAGTTACATGGTGTTTTAAGGAGCATTATATCGAGATATTAAGTTTTTGAGCTACTTTTAGAAAGTTTTGTGGGGTAAGTTAGGAACTAAAACTTTATTTTCTATTACTTGTCATCCATAAACAAATAGTCAAATTAAAGTAGCAAACAATACTTTAACTCGTTTATTAAGAGCTATCGTTCAAAAAAATATTAAAAAATAAAAAGATTGTTTATCATTTATTGAATTTGTATATAACGTAGTGTGCATTTGATTAGTACTTAAAAGTGCATTTTTATCAAGGTTTTATATCATCATTTTGCACTTGAAGTATCAATAACTCCATAACTAGAGCATGTTTTATAATAACAGATCTGATAATTTATGGTAAATGTTCATTTTAAATGCAGGCATATCTCACAATTCAAAGGATTGATTGATGTGATTAACTATTGAAAGTGAAAGGACAAAGAAACGGCTAAGCTTAGAAAGGAGATGCCGATTCAATTCAAATTGGAACATGTTCAGTTATTGGGTCATATCTGGAGCTGTAGATCTTGGATTTCAGCTTAATTTATATGGATGGAAAGCTAAGAAATAGGCCTACAATGTTCATGAATAGTATAAGACCCAAATCTGCCGTTTTCAAATTCAAAGTTTGGCCACAAAAGAGAAGTCAGAATCTGTCCTGTAATCCAGCCCAAACACTGCTTAGACTTTTACCCATATCTGGAGTTCTAGAATGCCAAATGACATGAAATTTGGTGGGTGGAAGTAAAAGACAATTTCCAACAACTTTCATGAAGAATATGTTCTCAAATTATGATGGTAACAATGACATTTCATCTAGACAAGAGCTTGAGGTCTATCCACCACGTCCACCAACAGTACTACTCAGTATTTTAGCTATATCTCGAGCTCTAGTAATCCCAATGCTCTGCAATTTTATGGGTGGAAAGATAAGATGATTGCCAACAACTTTCATGAAGAACACTTTGCCAAATTCTGAATGGATCAATGTCATTTCATCCGGCCAATGTGCTTGAGTGCTGTTGTCCACCAAGTCCACTAAATCAATAGTTGGCCACTACATCAATAATCAATTACCAAATGAATAGTTCTGAATTTTAGCCTATAAAAGGAGGCATTTTCCATTCATTTAGCAATCTTGGTTCTAAGATAAAGATCATGTTCTTGCTCTCTCTTTATTGTTGTAATGCTTAAGTTTTATTTTCATTAATCTCTTGTTTATGCTTTTCATTTCCTTTACTATACTTAGTTAACTATGTTTTTATCTTGTTTATTTATGTTCTTCTTCTTTATTATGTCTAGCTAAGTTAATTATGTCAAGGTGACAAGGTTTCACTAATGGTGTTAGAATAGGTATAACATGAACTCAACATGGACTTCAATGCTTAAATCCTAAACAATTTGCTATTAACATGTCTTATCTTTTTTATCTTATCAATCCTTAATACCTTGCTTATTAAATGGTTAATCTAGATTTGTGTTGTATAACACTTGGTACATCAAATACTTGATCCTTCATAGTTTTCGGACGACATCGTTATTATGAGAGGAACTTGATTTGTTGTCAACATAAGTTAACATCATGAATTCTTGATAAAATTTATAAGTATAGTATTATGTAAATAAGATGATTAATATGATCATGTTGATAATTTATAAAGAGTTTATATTTTACTTATCTCTAATACTATTAGTGAATCCTCTAACCTTGACATTTATTTTTATCATTGTTTAATCTTCTTTAATAATCTTATATCTCAAAGTCCTCTTTAAATCATCATCATTGTTGTTGTTGTTGTTGTTGTTGTTGTTGTTGTTCTTATTATTATTATTGTTATTATTATTATTATTATTATTTATATAGTTCACCTCCCTGTGGTTCGACCCCGGTCTTGCCGGGTTATTTATTACTGTGACACTCCTGCACTTGGGATAAGACATCAACTCTTTGATCATGTCAGCATTCTACTAATTATTCCTCATTTAAGATCGTTTATGGTTTTAATCCTTTAACACCATTAGATTTGATTCATTTATTTTTTTATGAAAGTGTTAGTTTTGATGGTAATTAAAAAGCATATGTGGTGCAAGACTTGCATGAAAAGATACACAAATAGATATAGAAAAAAAATGATCAATATGCATTCAAAACGAAAAAGGAACATAAATTAGTAAGGTTTAAACTAGGAGGTTGGGTTTGGGTGTATATGAGGAAGGGAAGGTTTCATAAACAAAGGAGATTAAAATTGATGCCTTGAGGAGATGGTCCTTTTCAAATCATAGAGAGGATTAATGACAATGTCTATAAAGTGGATCTACCAAGTTAGTATGGTGTTCATGCTATATTTAATGTTTCTGACATCCCTTTATTTGATGTAAGTGATGATTTTGTTGCACTCATTGGAAAGAAGACTACATTTCCCCGCAGTCTCCATTGATGAATGCATTAAAACTTCATAAATGACATCCGAGCATAGGTCACAAGTTGAGTTCATGGTAGAGCAGAGGTTCTTGTTATCAATTTGTAGAAAAACGTAAACGATTCTTTGAGATTAGAAGATAAGCAAATTCTCCTTAACACTATCAGACATTGACAACTTTTGATTCGTCAAGGGAAAACCAGATTTAGGGAACCTATATTTCAAATTATGAGCATGCATGTTAAATATATGAGCATGCTTTTATATGATGAACTCGTCCTTTAAAAGGGTGATACATGGTAATAACTCTAGTATGATGAACAAGAATTTTGATTTTTGCTCAAACTATACAATGAAAATTTCATGAGTGACGACCATTGTGTCACTTATAAGTCCTAAATTCAAGATGCTTTATAAAGAGCTTGCCTTGTGCAGGGATCATACACCCTAAAGGCATGTTCTAAACCTTTTATGTGAGACAGGGGGTAGGTTTATTACTTAGTCTCTAAAAAAGGATCTCTTGTTATCCTAGTGATCACCCTTGTGAAGGCAATATAGAGGCTCAATAGGTAATGGGATGGCAGGTATATCAATCACTACTAGTCCAAGCACTAAAAAAAGAGTTTGATGGTTTTAAGAACTTAAACCTTGATTAAAAGTCATAGGGTAAGCTGTTACTCCCCCACTTAACCTGAAGTTTTCATATGCGTGCATTCCGAAATGATATATCACAAAGAAACTAATGATGCATGAAAATATTCATCCATATCTAATATTCATGCATGGGCATGAGAAAATGCTAAAGCATAAATAAAATGAGACAAGCTAAATGCAAAAATTTTAACACATCAAAAACAAATAAACCACATAAAACACAAACGTAGTCCGATATTGTTACAAACAATATTCTCCCCAGCAGAATAGCCATTCTATCGCACGTGGAGGTATAGTGTCGGGGCAGGTCAGTGAGTTGCCAACTAGTTGTTTGGTTCAGGGTAACTAGAAAACCCGAGCATATTGATCTTCTAATACCCTCATCCTTCAAAACAGGTTAAATATGAAATACTATAATAAGGTCACATCATTAGAATGAGTATGAGTATTCTACGTGAATCCTTTTTGTTGGCCAAATTATATATATATATATATATATATATATATATATATATATATATATATATATATATATATATATAAACGAATTCATACAAGGTTCACCAAAATTTCAGCAAAGTTTCCTTTATAAATGAGCATACCAAGTTTACCATATAAATCGTTCACCTTAGATCTCATTTCAGGTCATCTTGATCTCAAAAGCATTCTCAACATCATATATACATTTCACCTTTCATTATCAGCATCATATACATTCACAAGAATATAACTCAAAATATGCGCTAGGAAAAAGAACCAATTAAATCACTTATACATGTTGGTCCAAGACAAATATATATGTAGTAGATTGGTTTAAACACACATATAAATTAGTTATGAAAAATACATAATTATCATCTTACATAAAGTATTTGTCTAAGGACTTCATTACATAAGACAAACATATATAGAATAACATCATTATAAAAGAAAAAAGTTATTGCTTTTTTTTATTAAGTTACAAAATTTATTACATGCACAACAAAAGTTCAGGATGTCCTGAAGTCCGTTTATCGTCTAATTACTTGGTCTACTAATTTGCGAATCTCCTACAACAAAGATTAATTAAGCAAAATTTCATATTACGAGCATAGTTTTACTTTTAAGTGTAACAAAAATGAGAGCACCAATTATTCCTATCAAATTTTATAAAAGTTTTCACGAATGATGATTTCATCTTCCACAATAATTACACCAAACATGTATGCACATATTCGTAAATTAATTAACATGCAAAATTACCAAAATATTTACGAAGACTTCACCATAATAGTCTTTGTAATTCAATGGTTTCCAAAACCTTAGGAAAACATATCAACATTTGGCTTTCGCTAATTGCGAAAGCAACTCAAATTCATTGGTTTCCAAAACATCAAAAATAATCTCAACATTGACTTTTGCTCATCGCGAAAACAATTCCAACATTTGCTTCCGCTCATTGCAAAAGCAAATTCAATTTCATTGGTTTCTGAAACTTTAGAAACAATCCTAATATTGGCTTTCGCGCATTGCAAAAACAATTCAATGTAATTGGTTTTTTAAATACTTCGGAAACAATCCAAACATTGCCTTTTTTTTTTATTCAGAAGCAATTCAAATTCATTGGTTTTCAAAATTTCAGAAACAATCCCAACATTGGCTTTCGCTCATTGCGAAAATAATTTAAATTCATTGGTTTTCAAAACTTTAAAAATAATCCCAACATTGGCTTTCGCTGATTACAACAACAATTCAATTTCATTAATCCTCCCATCATATTCATAATTCATCTACATTACTTTCATGTTTAGTATTCATCACTAATTCTAAAATTTAGATCTAACTTTATGAGTTAGAGGCAATTCAATTTCATTAATTTCCGATAACTTTAGAAACGATCTTCATATCAAAACTCATTATGTTCTACAATACATGACAAAGCACTAGGACGCCGCATAGTGTTTCTCTCCCTTCTAGAGTTGTAGAACTCATTTTTATTTGGGGTTTATTTATTTGGAGAGGTAAGTTTTAATATACAACTTAGATGAGAGGGTTAAACTTAGTTATGCCATTTACACTTAAATTCATCGAAATATTATGGCACGCGGGTCTCTCCAGTAACATATTGTTTGACCCTTCTCTAGTGTGTTACCAATATCTAAAGTTATATAACTCCAAATGGAGTAAGGTTTGTTCCTTGTAAAAGTTAACATCATTGAACATAATTTTCATGAATACAATTACCCCAAATTTTCCTAGTGGTAAACCTAAAGTTTCGGTTTAAAGTCTAGTGCACATTATGTCCAGAATTTTCCAATCTGACCTGTCTTCAGGTTTTTGCCAATATCTAGAGTTCTACAGCTCTAATTTAGGTAATTCTAGCCCCTTTTAAAAGCTAACATCCAATTCTACAACTTTCATGTAGGGTAACATCCCAAATTCTATCTTTAACTAAATCAATTTCTGTTCACTTTTTAGCTAACAAACTGTCTAGATTTTTATTTTATGTCTAACACACAAACAATCATTTTCATGCATTTCTTCCCTTCTTTTATCAGTATCACATACAGAATATATCATTTCTACATCAATAATCACACATGGGATTTCAATCATTCAAAGATTAAGCTTCACAACAGCATGCATCACAAGAATTTGTTTACATGTTTGAGTTTCAACACACTGTAGTTTCTCGTATGATCTTACACTTGTTATTTTAACATGCATGCATAATTTAGCATAAAAAAGGTTTTCCCTCATTTATTATTCAGATTTGGCTAAAGGCTTTCAAGCCTTCTCTTAATCATCTTTTTTATTATTTTTGTTTTTTAAAAAAACATTATCTAGCCTTCTTCATCTCTCATTCACACTTTATCCTTACCTTCCATCTACCTAGAAAATCCCTCATGAACCCTAATCTAAAAGCTAGTGTTTTTGTATAAAACTTATGCAAAGTATTGGAAATTGATTTAGGAGGATGTTAGGTTGTTCATAACTGTGTTTTTTTTTTTTGCCTCTCAAAGCTCTCTATCTCAAATTTTTTGGTCTCTCTTCACTTTCCTTCAGGTGCCGCTAGCCCTCTCACTTTTTCTTCCTAAATTTGTTTGGTTTCTGGTGTTTAATCTTCACTCAAACCCTTTGATGTGCATCAT
>Ga0325411_1003229_pt1 | contig 18367 bp, 17 predicted proteins | sample PopdelMetagenome_13_FD_206181 | JGI IMG/M metagenome (GOLD analysis project Ga0325411, IMG submission 206181) | Populus deltoides microbial communities from Bellville, Georgia, United States - Xylem-PdIQD-R4 | ecosystem: Host-associated > Plants > Phyllosphere > Stem > Wood/Secondary xylem...
AGATCAAGTGTTTGAGGACTGACAATGGAGGAGAATATACCAGTGATGAATTTGATAACTTCTGTCAACATGAAGGTATCAAAAGGCAGTTCACAACGGCATACACTCCACAACAAAATGGAGTGGTAGAGCGGATGAACAGAACTCTATTAAAAAGAACAAGAGCAATGTTGAAGGCTGCAGGTCTAGGAAAGTCGTTCTGGGCAGAAGCAGTCAATACCGCCTGTTATATGATAAATCGATCTCCATCAACTGCAGTTGAGTTGAAGACACCAATGGAGATGTGGACTGGAAAACCAGTTGATTATTCTCGATTGCATATATTTAGAAGTCCTGTGTACGTGATTTACAATACACAAGAAGTTAGCAAGCTGGATTCAAAATCCAGAAAATATGTATTCTTGGGATATGTTGATGGAGTGAAGGGGTATCGCTTGTGGGATCCCACTGCCCACAAGGTAGTCATCAGTAGAGATGTTATATTTGCAGAAGGTAAAAAGCAAATGGAAGAACATAATAGCATTCTAAAGGAGACTACAGCAGTCCAGATGGAAAATACTCAAAATCATACTTTCTCTGAAGCTACACCAGAGCATGAAGAACAAGAACAAATAGAGTCTGAAACTCCTGAAGTTCGACGGTCAACTCGTGAAAGAAGACCACCGGCTTGGCACTCATAATATGTTACTGAGAGCAACATTGCATACTGTCTTCTAACAGAGGATGGAGAGCCATCAACTTTCCATGAGGCTATCAAAAGCACAGATGTATCTATATGGATGACAGCAATACAAGAGGAGATTGAAGCTCTGCACAAGAATAACACTTGGGATCTTGTTCCGCTACCACAAGGAAGAAAGGCCATTGGCACCAAATAGGTTTACAAGATAAAGCGTAATGGCAATGATCAAATGGAGCGGTATCGTGCAAGATTGGTGGTGAAAGGATATGCTCAGAAAGAAGAAATAGACTTCAATGAGATATTTTCTCCGGTGGTACGACTTACTACTATCAAAGTAGTCTTGGCAATGTGTGCTATATTTGATCTTCACTTAGAGCAGTTAGATGTGAAAACTGCATTTCTTCATGGCGAACTTGAAGAAGAAATTTATATGCTCCAACCAGAGGGTTTTGCTGAAATAGGCAAGGAGAACTTCGTTTGCAGGTTGAACAAATCTCTATACGGTCTCAAACAGGCGCCGAGGTGTTGATACAAGAGATTGGATTCCTTTATAATTAGCCTTGGGTACAACAGACTCAGTTCAGACCATTATACATATTACAAGAGGTTTGAAGAAGATGATGTTTTCATTATTCTGTTCTTGTATGTGGATGACATGTTGGTAATAGGCCCCAACAAAGATCGAGTCCAAGAATTGAAGGCATAATTGGCTAGGGAGTTTGATATGAAGGACTTGGGACCAGCAAACAAGATTCTAGGGATGCAAATTCACAGAGACAGAAGTAAGAGGAAGATTTGGCTTTCTTAGAAGAATTATTTGAAGAAGATCTTGCGTTGCTTCAACATGCAAGATTGTAAGCCAATTTCCACCCCACTTCCTGTTAACTTCAAATTATCCTCATGTATGTCTCCTAGCAATGAAGTAGAGAGGATGGAGATGTCTCGAGTACCGTATGTATCAGCAGTGGGAAGTTTAATGTTTGCCATGATATGTACAACACTAAACATTGCACAAGCAATGGGAGCAGCTAGTCGATATATGGAAAATCCTGGTAGAGCGCATTGGAATACTATTAAGAGGATCTTGAGATATATCAATGGTACCTCAGATGCTGCATTATGTTATGGAGGATTAGAATTTACTGTCAGAGGTTATGTTGATTCAGATTTTGCTGGCGACCTTGAGAAAAGAAAATCCACTACAGGCTATGTGTTCATAATTGCAGGAGGAGTTGTGAGCTGGGTCTCTAAACTTCAGTTGTAGCTTTATCCACAACAGAAGCTGAGTACATGGCAGCTACACAAGCTTGTAAAGAAGCAATATGGATGAAGAAACTTATAAAGGAGCTCGAGCACAAACAAGAGAAGATTCCTTTATATCGTGATAGTCAGATTGCCTTGCATATTGCGCAAGGAATCCAGTGTTTCATTCAAGAACAAAACACATAGATTTTCAGTATCACTTTGTACACGAAGTGGTGGAAGATGGAAGTGTAGATTTTCAGAAGGTTCACACAAAGGAAAACCCAGCAGATGCTTTGACCAAACCAGTCAACACTGACAAGTACATATGGTGCAGATCCTCTTATAGCCTAGCAGAAACGTAAGCAGCATGAAGATGGCAAGTATAAGGATAGAAGAATCACAAATGATCAAATGTGAAGACTTGATTAAATCATCAAAGTCTTCAAGTAGGAGAATGTGAAACTAGCTGGCACCAATTGGTGCAAGCTAAGTCAACAAAGTATTAAATGCCATTGTCGAAAGGACTAGTTTTCTACATTAGCTTGTGGTTGAAATTGAGTTTGGGTACAATTTAACTGTACACAAAACTTAATTATAAAAGTTAGTTTTTTTCTTGTTTTTTCTTGTTTTTTGTTGGCCCCATGCATTAAAACTCAACTTCAAACACACTCTAAATTGTATGCAAACACTGTATCAAATCTAACTTCATTGACCATGCACAGTACAGGAGAAATTTTACAAATAAAGAGTCTCTCTGTCACAACCAAAATGATTATCAAATCCAATCCTTTCATCTTATCTCGTGTATTCGAGAGGTGCCATGTTGTCTGTCGCACGTGTGCGGTGTCGTAGTGATCGCCTACCCTTAAGGTATAGTTTCTATATGGCAAATATAGGGAGATAAGAAATTCTGTCTTTTATCAGTGGAAAAATAGAATGAGAGTCACCACCTAGTATTTTGGTCACTAAAAACCCTAACTGGTCTCAGAGATCGGGCACGGAGACTGGTTGCGTAAAGGGAAGGTATTAAAACCTCAAATACGCCCTACCTAAGATAGGATGCATTGTTTGATGATCTGATAAAAACTAAGGTCTTGTCGTATTTTCTAATTGTTGGTCTGTCTATGGTTCAAGAAAAGCCCTCTTTGGTAAGGAGGTTCTTATCTTATCGGGTAAAACCTAATCGTTTTAACGTCAACAAAAGAACTATCTTTTTAATATCGGGAATATGCTTTCACGTATAAATTTGTAATCCCTGGTACTAAAACAAAGCAAAATATATATTTTTGGATTTTTTTTTAAATATTGATCAAGTTCTCGTGACTTTAATAAACTAGTTATTAAAGTCAAAATGCATGTTAAAACATATTTTTTTTTTTTTTAAGTTTTCTTTGTTGCATGAAAATACAATATGATTTTTTAGCTTTGGAAGATTTGGTCGTATGCATGAAAACAAAAGCATCTTTTTTTTATGAAAAAACCAGGTATTTTAATACTGGATTTATATTTTTACGATATAAAAATACAAATCAATATTAAGCAAAATTTAATAAAAATATTACACGGGAAAATCCGTATTTTTTCAAAATGATTTTTCTAAAATTTTTTATTGGGATGGGCCGGACCTGACCCAAAAGGAAAACTGGTCCGAGATCAGCCCAAAAATGAAATCGGGCAAAAACCGGCCTAAAACAAAAGAATAGCTGGACTCAGCCCAACCATGTGGGCTGAGCTGTCCAGCCCAAGTGAATAAATGGCGGTTTACTGTGTTGAGCACAGTAACTAGCTAATTATTTTTCATTTTGCTGCAGAACGTGAATTGCTCACGTTCTGCAACAATGAGGAGAACAAAAAAACAAGGGACAGAAAAGGGGAGAAGATTACCTGGAATGAGGGAGCATGGTTGCTGAGCTGACGGTGGCTGGGAAGCCCGGTGGCGGCCGTTGTGATGCTTCTTCTTCTTTCGTGCAAAGACACCAGTCCTTGTGTCTTCTCCTTCTCTTTTTGTTTCTGTTTTCCCTCTCTCAGTTCTCTTCTCTCTATCTATGTTCTTCTCCTTTCTTCTTTCTCTTTTTCTCCCCTGTTTTTTTTCTCTCCCCTTCTTTTTTTTCTGCCCCTTTTCTGCTCTTTTCTCCCTCTCTTCCCCCATCTCTTCTACTCTCTCTTCCCCTATATTTATAGGCAAAAAACAGGGGGAGAGAGGCCTACTACCCCTGTCCAGTCGTGGCACAGGGATAGGGTGGCCGAGGCAGCCACCTCAGGGCTGCCCGAGGGGCTCGTCCCCTCTGTTTTTCCGCCTTGTGGTAGGCCATGGGTCAGAGTTTAAGCAAGTGATGGGGTTGTTGTCAGCGTCTTTTTAGGTTTTTTCTAAGAAAGGAGGAAAGGGGCAGATGCAGGGGAAGACAATTCTTCTTCCCCTGCCTCTGCGTGTGCAGGGGAAGAAGAAGACCCACAGTGCCGTTCAAAACAGCATCATTTAGGGCTTTTCTTTTTTTTTGAAACAGTGGATGAAACGGCGTCGTTTCACCCAAAACACGTCGTTTCATTTAAAAGAAAATGGCGCAAAAAACATGTTAGAATTCAAATCAGTACTCAATTGCAATTTTGATTTTAAAAATCAATTCAATTGCATCCCTGTCAAATTCAATTGTCGGCCCTAAAGATGGCCGCTTTTTTCAAATTGGTCCTTGGTCTTGAATTTATGCAAATGGACCCTCAATTGATCAATAAACTTTTAATTTCTTCAGTTCAGTCCCTGACTCGATCAATTTCAGTCCTTCTATTTATGCACCTTTTCCAGTTTGGTCCTTGATTTTGGATTTCTTCAATTCAGTCCCTGATTCGGTCAATTTCAGTCCTTCTATTTATGCACCTTTTCCAGTTTGGTCCATGGTTTCGGATTTCTTCAATTAAGTCCCTAATTGGCCATCAAACTTCAATATTTGTGCGATTAAGTCTCTAATTTGATCAAATTAACTCTCAAAAATTATAATTTGACCCCAGAACTTTAATTTCTTCCGATTAAAGCCCAAATTGACTTCAAAATCAACTTTTCTTGTAATCAAACCCTCCATAAATTCAATTAAACATTCAATTAATTTAATTGAGTCCATAAACATCTGATTTTGGACATTTCTTCCTCAAATTGAATTTTCTTTGTCAGTTGGGCTCTCATCAGTCAACGATATACTATCAAATTTCAATCTTCATATTTTAAACCTCATCAACCAATTTTTAGCCATTTTCTGGGCACTTTGGCATCCTCTTCTCATTGCTTATTATTTTTTTATTTTTCTTCCGAATATAATTTTTTATTTTTTCTTTTTTTATGTGCGGTAACCTAAAAATAGGTTACAACATCGTCTGCTACCATCATTGATTGAAGACTTTTTTTCCTATAATTGTAGAGAGAAATCTTAATTTGAGTTTTTATAGAACAATCTGATTCAGGTTAAACTACTACGTTTTAGGTGATAGAAGAAGAAATATAGTAGAAACATAAGTATAGAGAATGATATATATGTGTGTGTGTGTGTGTGTGTGTGTGTATATATATATATATATAACAAAATATAAGATTCATTGTAAAAATTAAGAAAATAGTTTATAAACCTCCCACGTTAGATGTCCGCAAAGGAGAACGTGCTTTTCCTAGCCGTTTCTTTAATCAATGATGTTTCCTAACCTTAACACGGAATCAAGTGGACACAGACATGGGGCCGCATCAAAAACCTTGAGAAAACTAATCAATTCAGTCAGTATTAACATTACGTACCATTGTAAACTAAATGATTTAGAATTTTTAAACAATGCATGAAAAGTTTATATATATACTCATGAAATATTATTCACTTATTTATTAATATTATTTATGAGATACGCTTATTATATTTTAATTTTTGTAGTTTTAAAAATTAATGTTTTGGTGTTAAAATTTTATTTTTTATATGTTTCCACGAAGGATCCGAGCTATAAGTTAAATGGACCAAGATAGCAAATTTTATTTTTTTTATTAAATTACAATAAATTAAGAAGAATTTGATACTGATAGGGCCAGGCCCTATGGACCCTCTCACTCAAAGGAGCCCGATATAATTCTCCTAGGACAGACCGAGCATGGAATTTGTGTCAAAAGACCCAAAGGTGATCAGTTGAGGGATTGGACCATCTAGATGGCCTATATAAATAAATTCTATCCAAATTTTGATAAAATCATAAAAGTTTTAAATCTCTAAAATTATAAAACAAATAAAATTTCAGATTAATAAAATTATAATTTTATAAATTTTTTCAGATTTAAAATAAAAAAATAATCAAAAACTTTACGATAACATAAATTGTCTCATCTCTTTAACTATTATCTAACTGTTTTATTAAATGTCTGGTTGTTTTTCAAAACGATCTTCTTGAGAATGTCACGTTTCTAAACCGTGATAATAAATCAGATATCACGGTTTAGAAACATCACATTTCATTAATGTTTCGGTTTAAAATCAGGACATTTTATACATGTCGTAGTTGTAACCCACAACATCAATTGTCATAATTCTGAAATGTGACATGTATTAAATATCACGGTTCTAAATTACAATATTCTAATACTATGTTATTTCATCTATGTTTAATTATATATTGGGTGTTAATTACCCAATTTATCCTATATATGAGTGCTCATGATGTTTGTTTTGTTCTCGGCATGTGTTTTTTTTTTTTTGGGGCAGTGATAATGCCGATTATGGGAATTTTAATAGGTTTTTTAACTGGATTTGTCGGCTCTTTTGATTTTGGCTGGCGTTGGTGGACTATTGTCTCGTTTATTATTGGCTGGTTTTCCTAGTACTTTCAAATATTTCATTCTTTGGCCCTTTTTCTAGAAGTTTTCAATTCAGTCCTTGTAAACTTTATATTTTTACCGTGTTTTTTTTTTTTTTTTTTTTGCGGAAACTTATCTTTTCAATGAATTTCACTTGCTATGGATTTAAATTTTCGTCTCTTCCTTTAAAAAAATGCGATACATCCGGTTTGTTTTCTCGAAAAGTCCTACACTGATCCAGAATAAAATATTCATTTTTTGGTTCTATAAAGAAAAAAAGTTCTCAATCCTTTAATTATTAAACTTGATTAAATTAATGGTTAACTAACTTGATTTAAGTTGAATTTAAAATTAAATTAGATTAAATTTAACCTGGTAACATTTATGTGATTTAAAAAGGTTAATCTAGAAACAATTTAACTTTTTTAAAAATTAAATTATTTTAATTTTTTTAAAAAAAATTAAAATTATATCGATTTGAATTTACTCCTATTAATTCAATCCTTCCTCCATGCTTAGTTAGGGTGATGAAACCAGTGGATTTAATAATTACGCGGTGACACGTAAGGCTACTCGTCGGAGACAAAAACATTAAAAATCTCCCTTGCCCTCTCTCTTTCTTGGCACCCACGTACATGCAAGTCAACAACAAAAAATAATAACTTTATCCAATCTTCAGATACACGTGTTTATTACATATGAGATTGAGGTCCGATTGTCATTGCATTCAGCACTTTTTAGAAATTTTTGAAAATATTTTTAAATTTTTAAATTATTTTATTATATTTTTTAAATTATTTTAATATGTTGATATAAAAAATAAATTATAAAACTATTATTTTTATTTATTTTAAATAAAAAATACTTTAAAAAATAACATTTACACCACTCTAAAAAAAAAACTCTTAAATATCAAATTATTCTATGTACATGTTTATTATACACGAGGAGTCTAATATTTTTGTTTTATCCGCTGAATTGAAATTTTAGAGTCTATTCAACTGCAAATATAGAGCTGATATTCTATTAATTGTTTTTAAAAATTCATTTAAAAAAAAACACAGATAAAAAACAGAATAAAATTTATAATTCACTAAAAATAATAAAAATATATCTCACCTAAATTTTTTATTTATTTTTTTAAGTGGAGTACTCCAAGATATAAATAATAGAATGACTTTAGTTACCACAGGAAAAACCCAAATCAAGAATTGATACAAGACAGGATATTTAAAAAGAGAGAAAAGAAGGGACGACGGGAACATACCTTGAATCAAAATGAAAAGAGATCATAAGGGTTGCGAATATAAGTAAATAAAGACAAAAGCATATTTAATGGTGCTGTTAAAATGAACTGTTCAATGCGGGAATACAAGGGATATGGGCTCTTCAAATTGGAAAGGCATGCTCTAAACTTGCTTATTGCTGGACCGGCTTTGTGGGTGCTGGGATCCATACACAACTCATGCCAGATATATGAGAGAGCTGATGGGCATGTACAAATCTTGCAACAGAGCGTCCACATGCCATTTTTAATGGGAAGTTTGCTATTCTTGGTTGGTTCCATTCTCAATATTCATGAGCAAGCAGGACGGGGCCATCATGGACTGAAACTATTGGTAAGCTGTAAATTTGTTTAGTTATAGTTTTAAGCAATCTGCTCGAGTTTTGGAAATAGCAGTAGTCTAATTGGATAGAAAAAACGATGGTTTAAACATCACAATCTAAATAGAAAATCTTGGAATATTTGAGTCCTTTTGCATGGTAGCTTTTTAACGCACAGCAAAGTTTCTTGATTAATGCAGGGCAAGACTTGGGTCTGGACAGGCATCTGTGGAAGTCTAATGATTTTTATAGGGGGATTAGCAAACGTAGTCAAGGTGTTCAAGATGTAGCAAATTGATGGACTACGGTTAGAGAAATTGAGAGGAGGGGCTCAAGAGCGTTTGATACGAGAGAGGGAGGGTCACTCACCACTCATCCTAGAAGAGGAGAGGAGAAGGAAAATGACAGCAGCGGAAACGAGAGCAGCACCTCTTCCTGCAACAACTCCTTACAAGGATGTGCTTGTTGGCCAGCCATGATTTTATAGAATCATCTAATAGCAACACCAATTATCGTTTTGGTTTCTTTAATACTTTGTATTCTGATATCTTTTCTTTCTTCTTGTTTTTTTTTTTTTTTTGAAAATTTTATCTGCTCTTATAGTCTCCCATCACTGGCCTTTACATGCCATTTTGTCCAGTTTATATTCATGTTACAGAGGACACGGATTTTCATCAGTACTGCCCTTCAGCATATTACATGCCATTTTGTCCAGTTTATATTCATGTTACAGATGACACGGATTTTCATCAGTAGACATATATGGAATTTTGTAATGTGAATTGTGTTTGGCCGAGATTGACATTTTGAGATGATATTCTCGATGACATTGTCTTGTGAAAATAAACCACATCCCTGCGGAAACCTTCATTTATATATAGTTAAATAATCTCATTTTGCTTCTGATTTTTTCATAATAATAATAATAATAATAATAATAATGGGATTTGGGACCTTATGTTGGTTTTTCTTCAATGTTAATTTATAAAAAAAAAACACTGGTATTCAAAACCAATTAAATCTCAATTAATTTGATGAAGCTAGGTCGATCCACTAAAAAATAAATTTTTTATATTTCATACACTTGGCAAACCACTTATCCAACCACAACACGTTAATATGTTGATTTCTTCACTATGTCTAGACTAGTTCAATCATTTATCAGCAACATTCTATGATATTTTGGTTTCTTGTGGTGTTTAATTTATAGCTAGCTACGGTCCAATCCATATTGATGTTAATAGATGTCAAAATAGATAGTTGATTTCATATGCTAGTGGTGGAACACCAGTGAAGGGACACGGTTTCTTCACAAACTATTACTTTTCGGTTAGCTAGGCGATGTGACATATCCAAGCCTAAGTTATTAGAGTTATTTCAATTTATTAATTAAATATAAAATAATGTAGGTTTATACACACACACACACACACACACACACTAATAAAACGTACCCTTGCCAGCCACCCCTGCCAAAACTCATACACTGTCCAGATCAGACGCCAGAGGCTCGGCCCGACAGACCAACCAGAAAAACAATATAGGGCCTACATTTCAAAGTATTAAATGCCAACGTCGAAAGGAAGGAACACACACTAATAAAACGTACCCTTGCCAGCCACCCCTGCCAAAACTCATAAACTGTCCAGATCAGACGCCAGAGGCTCGGCCCGACAGACCAACCAGAAAAACAATATAGGGCCTACATTTCAAAGTATTAAATGCCAACGTCGAAAGGAAAGACTAGTTTTCTACATTAAAATAAATTGCATATACACAAAAGGAAATGCGAACACACACACACACACTCTAACGCAATTAACATTAATCTTATACGTGTGTATTTAATTAATTGATTAGATTTTATAATATATTTTTTTAGCTACGTTTTTAATTCTTGTACATATTAAACATTTCCAAAATACAAAATTGATGTCTTTTATTTTATATATTTTTTTTCTTCTAGAAATCTAACTTCACTAACCATGTGCAGTGATGGAGAAATTTCTTCAACACCCCCATTCCCCACCACTGTATACTAACAGCCAGCAATTGCAAATAAAGACCCTCTCTGTCACAACCAAAATGACAATATTCAAATGCAATCCTTCAGTTGGGGCCATCGTTGCTTTGCTTACTTTTTCGGGTTCCCTTTGTAAGCTCTCTTATCTTTCATCCCTCATTTTCTTAATGGGGATGCTCTATATATAATATTCATGATTACTATAAATAAAAAATAAAAAAATCCAATCCTTTAGTTTTATCTCGTGCATACGCCGGGAGGCGCCATGCTGCTTCCGTCATTGATGGCTTTTGATTGAAGACTTTTGTTCCAATAATTTTAGAGAGAAATCTTAATTTGAGTTCTAATAGAAAATTCTGATTCAGGTTAAACTACTAAGTTTTAGGTGACAGAAAAGAAATATAGTGAAACATATGCATAAAGAAAATGATATATATATATATATAAAACAAAAAATAAGATTCATCGTGAAAATTAAGAAAATAGTTTATAAACCTCCAACGGTGGATGTCCGCAAAGGAGAACTTGCTTTTCCTAGCCGTTTCTTTAATCAATGATGTCAAAAATTGATTTTTTTACCGTCTTTTTTAAAATTCAAATAATATTGTGTAAATTTATTTATTAAATAAAACCGAGTTTTTAATACTGTGATTATTAATAATTTAGTATTGTATAAATGCTTTTTTTTTAATTATTGAATTCCAAGATTTAATCATCAGATTCTAATGCACATAAAAGTTTTTACAAAAAAAAAAGAAAAAAGGAGGAGGAAAGTTTCAGACTTTTGCTATAAGTAGTACGTACGTAATATTCTTTCAAGGAGAACAGAAAATGATCCCACGCGCTCGCACCTGATCCTAGGAAAATTCTTATTATCAGTCCAGTAGGAACGATACTCCAAACAATACTTTATTATTATTATTATTATTATTATTATTATTAGTCCAGTAGTCAAATGCATTGCGTCTTGATCCCACGCGCTCGCACCTGATCCTAGGAAAATTCTTCAAGGTAGCAACCTTAACATTGGTTTTAATTTTTTTTTTATTTCTTAAATGGGAAATATTTAACTAAAATTTGAAAAATATTTGCTGAGATGCCGACTTGAGGCATAGCTAGGTTTCATTCCTGAACACGGAATCAAGTGGACACAGACGTGGGGCCGCATCAAAAACCTTGAGAAAACTAATCAATTCAGTCAGTATTAGCATTACTTACCATTGTAAACTAAATGATTTAGAATTTTTAAACAATGCATGAAAAGTTTATATATACACTCATGAAATATTATTCACTTATTTATTAATATTATTTATGAGATACGCTTATTATATTTTAATTTTTATAGTTTTGAAAATTAATGTTTTGGTTATAAAATTTTATTTTTTATATATTTCAACGAATTAAGGATCCTATTTCAGGTTGAGCTTAGAGTTTGCGAGTCAATGGACCAAAACAGCAAATTCCCAGAATGATAGAGATATAGAGAAAACATGAGGGCCCCATTGAATGGGAAAGCACCACATTGCGTATCATGACTTTTTTGCATATTGTTGCGCGTTGCATGTGAGCATCTCTGTTTCTGTGTGGAATCCTACTTTTTATTTATTTATTTACATGTCTCTGCAGATTTGTATCTCCTTATTCCAGCTTCTATTTATTTAATATGTATTTCTTCAAAATGAATGGAAACTTTCCTCCCTGGTAAAAATACGATACATCCACGATAAAAATAAAAAATAAAACAGGAATAATTACCATACATTTGCATTCCTTTTTTTTCCCAAAAAAGTCTTAACTTGTCCCTAAAAAATATTCATTTTTGCCAATTATTAATAAAAAGAAACATAACCAATTCAATCATTTGTAAGAAACAGAAGAGACAACAGGAACATACCTTAAATAAAAATTAATGAAACGAGAGAGAGAGAGAGTTCCAAATATATATATATTAAAAAGACAAAAGGATCACATCATTCTATTAAAAGAAACCAGTGCAACCATACAAAAAACAAGTTTGAAGATATTGCAGCTAGCAAACTGCCTAGTCCTGGCTGTACAAGTTTCCATGCTGATGCTATAAAATTTATTCATATCAGAAAATGAGGAACATAAGCATTACTTCACTTTACTTCATCCTTGAAGTCCTTTGATATATATGTATAAGCTAGCTTGTTATAATTACATCCTACCTCCTCGTTTCAGGCTTCTTCCACTGGCCTGCTGGAAGCATCATCAGCTCTCACCTTGAAGATGATGGTGCATGAGTCGCACTTCTTGAGGAACACGTAGATTATGAAAGCCAGTAGAAAGAGGAGGCTCCCAGCAGCTCCTCCTTTAAGAGCCAAAGATTGGCCTCCGATATTGGTGGAGTCTTGGGCAGGCGGGTGATTGCTGTAGCCGTCCATAACTCAACTAATTAAAAAAGAAACGAAACGATTAAAAGACAATTAGTAATGTTCAAAGTGAGATCAGAAATCGACAGGATGCCTTACCTAATAGGCTAATTGAGGCAAAAGCAGGAGCAAAGAGTATAGAGAGTGTAGACTAGAGAGAGGGTGTTGAATTGATATTGGCTTGTGAGAGGAGGTGTTATTGAGGAGGCCTACTTATAAAAAAAACATTTTGTTTGATTTGTCAAAAAGATGACGTGGGTGCTGTAGCCACGAAGTTTAAGGGGCTCCACAGGAAATTAACGAAAGTGAACGGGTTCGTTATACAGGAGTATTTCGGTATTTGAACACGGGAGTATTTCGGACAGAAGTATTTGTTTATGTCGTAGCTTTTATTTTTATTTTTTAAAATATTTTTTATTTAAAAAATATTAAATTAATATTTTTAGATGTTTTTTTAGTTATTTTAATGAGTTAAAGTAAAGAATAAAAAAACTAATAAAATATATTTTTAATTTAAAAATACTTTTAAAGAATATATTGTACCACATTATAAACACATTTAGTAACCGTTTAAAGTTATTATTGTGGTTGTTTTAAAAAGTATTTTTTATTTAAAAATTTATTAAAATAATTCTTTTATTTTTAATATTTATGTCGGTCTATCTGTTAGTAATATTTAATTTATCACTTGATGTTCGACCTTCCTCCTCCATTTCTACTTCTTCCTTGATCATTTTTTTCCTGCAACAAACAGTCACCCCCCAATCTCAACACAACTCAACTGCTTATAACTTTTTCAACCATCACAACACTCACTTTGTCAGCATTCATGTTCTGATTCAAATTTTATTGAATATTCTTCACCTTAAATAAGCAAGTCTATCCTATTTTTAATTTAAATATAATTTTAAAATGTTATTATTTTTTTTGCATATTTATTTTAGTATATGTATTTTGTTTGATTGTTTACTTGTTTTATAGTTTTTTTAAAAACAAACTTGTTGTATGAATTTATGATTTGTACATGTTAGGGTTTGTTTTAGATTTTGTAAAATACATTTGTTTGTAAATTGTTAAAACTTATGTCGAATTATCGACTTAGGTGTTTTGGGATAAAATAAATAATGGCTAATTTAACGGATTTATTTTATATTTTGCCAATTTTATTATGGGGTTGTAATTTCTGATAAATGTGTCCAAATTTACATTTATGTAGATAAATGATAATAAATTAAGAGAAGTAATAAAATATATTGAATAAGCTTGAGCTAAACTAAAAATTTTGTAAATTTATTTAGTTAATGTAATTAATTAATATATGTTATTATTATTATTTTATATAGGTTTGATATAAGTAATAATGATTATTTATGGATGAATCAAGATTCATCTTAAATATTGTAGAAGATAGATTATTATAATGAGATTAATTACGTAATATATTTCATATAGGTTTTTTTTTTCCGTTCAGGGTTCCAATTTTATTGACAACATTTTCTTGGGGTCATGATGCTTGATGGTGTAAAAACCGATGTTTATTCATGTGCGAGAAATTTTTGTGAGCACGAGCACAAGAGTTCAAGTATACTAATTGAGATACGCAGCTAGTCCGAACATTTTCATTACAAAAAAAAAAAAAAAGAGTACTCGGTTTTGTTGGAATGTTATGGTATCTTCGTCGACTTTTCTCTTCTAGCTGTATACATTTTTTTTAATCAAACATACATGTTATAATTTATTTTTGGATCCCTATACAAAAATAAAAATAAATATATAAATATATAGTTAGAAGAAATTAGAAAAAATAATAGGAGGTTGAAGCGCTTAGAAAAGGATCAGAAAAATTGATTAAGAAGATTCAAAAATACAAGGATTGAAATTTTTACAGTATATACTTGAATGATGAGAGCCTTGTGGGAAAATAAAATTTAATTTGAAGAAAAAAGTCCAAAATTGAATGTTTATGGACTTAATTGGATTTTATTGAAGGTTTAATTGAATTTATAAAGGGTTTGATTGCAAGAAAAATTGATTTTTAAGTCAATTTGAGCTTTAATTGGAAGAAATTAAAGTTCTGGGGTCAAATTATAATTTTTGAGAGATGATTTGGTTAAATCAGGGGCTTAATTGCATAAATATTGAAGTTTAATGGCCAATTAGGGACTTAATTAAGAAAATCCGAAACCAAGGATCAAATTGGAAAAGGCGCGTAAATATAGGGGCTGTAATTAACAAAATCAGGGGCCAAATTGAAGAAATTAAAAGTTTATTGATCAATTGAGGATCAAATTGCATAAATTAGAGGCCAAGGATCAAAGTGGAAAACACGGCCAACTATAGGGGCGGATACCGAAATTTGCAGGGATGCAATTGAATTAATTCTTAAAATCAAAATTACATTGTGAGGACTTAAAAGAACAAAGGATAAGTTAAGGACTAATTCAAAAAAAGATACTGGCACCACCTTTAAATGAAACGACATGTTTTTCATAAAACAGCGTCGTTTCATGTTAAAAAAAAATGCAGAACAATGTCGTTTTGAACGACACTGTTCCCCTTTCTCCTTCCCCTGCATGTGCAGCAGGGGAAGGCAATTTTTCTTCTTTCCTTATTGAACCCGACACGCAACATGCCTGCCAAAGCCGCCCCCCATACGCTCTCATGATGAAACCAAGGAAGCCGCACCCTGCCAGCCCCACCCCTTGGCCAGCCAACCCGGTGCTGTGGCAGGGCAGCAAAGCCCTGCTCCCCAGGCGCTGCTATAGGGTGGCAATAGGGACGCCCCCGCTCCCTTTTGCCCTATAAATACTCCACCACAACGCCAGCACGCGAGAGGACGAGAGAGGGAAAAAAAAGGGGAGAGGCAGAGAGAATTAACAAAAGAGAAAAGAGGGGGGATGGAGAGAAGTTTGAACGAGAGAAGAGAGAACAGAGAGAAAGGAAGGAAAGAATACAGAGAAGTTTGAAACGAGAGGTACTGTGAGAGTGTAGAGAAGAGAGAAACCGAAAGAAACAAGGAGAAGAAGTAACACAGAAGCAGCAGAGAAAAGGAAGAGCGACCACAGCCGGCTGCCGCGACACCAACGCCACCAGGAGCACAAAAACAGCAGCACTGCCCACGACATCGTCGTTCTTTTTCAGCTCACCATCTTCTTCCCCCGTTGCAGCACCATTGAAGAAAAGGCAGCAACCTGCGCCTCTGCACGGGGAAGAAGAAGAAGAAAACAGCCGCTGTCATCAGCCACTGCTACCTTCTTAACCACCGTGAGGAATCGTCGGCTTTCTCTCCACCGCCCCCAGCATCATCTCCAGCTGCCACCGCCCTCCCAGTAGACAACAGCACCGTGAGAAGCAGAAGGAGAAAAGGGAAACAGAGGAGAACAGAGCTGAAGAAAAACGCAGAGAAGAAAAGGAAGAAAGGCCGACCACCGCTCAAGCCACTCCTCAGGCCGCCACCACCAGCACCTCCACGAATCCGCTGCAGAGAAGGAAGAACATTGTTGACAGAGGGAACAAAGGAAACCAAGAGAAGAAGCAACGCCTCTGCAAAGGGGAAGAAGAAGAGGAAACATCTGCTGTCATCGAGCTTCCCAGCCACTGCCACCGTCAGAACCACCGTGAGCCCTCGTCGGCTGCCTCTCCACCGCCACCAGCATCACTGTGAGTGTTCGCCATTGCACTTCGCCCCTTTCGGTTCCACGTCCAAGTATGCGTTTTACGTCTCTGTGCATGTGATTTCCTTTGGCATTTTCATTGTTCAAGTGAATTATAATTCACTTGAACAGTACTATTTGCATATATTACTGAGCATGCACGCGTGAGCCGTGCCTTTTATTTTCCCAGGCGGGTCACTGGTTTGGGCTAGTGACCCGGTTAGGCCTGCTGGATCCAGCCCAGCCACATAGGCTGTATTGGGTACAGCCCAAAAAAAATTATTAAAAAATGAAAATTCTTCAAAAATTATTTCAAAGAATATGTGATTTTCTGCAATTTTGTTATTGCATTTTGATCAATATCGGTTTGTATTTTTATACTGTAAAGATACAAATCCGGTATTTAAATACCCGGTTTTTGTTAAGTCATCAAATTGTTTTTAATAAAAAATATTTTATTTTCATGCATACGGCCTAGTCTCTCCAAAGATAGAGAAAAAAAATCATCACATCATATTTTCATACAACAGAGAAAAATTTCAAAAAATATATATGTATTAGCATGCATTTTGGCTCTAATAACCAGTTTATTAAAGCCACGAGAACTAGGCCAATATTTTAAAAATTCTAAAAAAATTTATTTTGTTTTCTTTTAATATCTGGAGTGACGACCTTATACGTAAGGCGTATTCCGGATATTAAATTCTTACGTTGACGTTAGAATTACCCAATAAGATAAGGATTTCCTTACCGAGGAGGACTTTTCTTAAACCATACCAACAACTAGGAAACACAACGAGACCTCAGATTTTATCAGACAAATAAACAATGCAGCTTACCTTAGGTAGGGCGTATTTGGGGTGCTAATACCTTCCCTTTACGCAACCAGTCCCCGTGCCCGATCTCTGAGACCAGTTAGGGTTTCTAGTGACCAAAATATTAGGTGGCGACTCCCATTTCATTTTCCACCAATAAAAGACTAGATTTTCTTGCCCCCCATATTTGCCAAATAAAGATAGATAAGTAGGGACACACATTATATTAGATTGAAGTGGAATTCTCGTCGCGACGCCGCACGACGTGCGACAATACATATAAATCACAACTTATACATGGTTATTAAAAAAAAAAAAATTGTGCCTAGCTTTTGGATCCGAATTACTTTCTTTATTTTTATATTTAGAAGTAACAAACAACGTATGTTTTTGGGCTCCACAAAACAACACACCCTAGATTTCTCTGGACACAAAACGAAAACACCTAAAATTAAGCAAATCAGAGAATAATACAAGGTTGGGGGCACCAGCCCGAGGATTAAAATCTGAATAACTTTGGAAATTTACAGCTGCAGCCTTCGAAGCCCCCTGCCTCAATTCGAACATTGAATGAAATTCATGGTTGAAAACCCTGTCTAACAGCAACCATTGTCTTATTCAAAAAGAAAAATAAATAGGCCTACGGATACACAGCTAAAATAAATAGGACTTATGTAAGAATTTGTATATATAAGAATTCCTGATGTTATGGAATCTCTACGCAAAAGTAAATAGGCCTTCGGATCCACGGCAATTTTCTAAAGGATAATCGAGTTCTACCGCCTTTAATCCTCCACATCTTGTGTTAAAATACTACGTCCAGATTTCATGTTGCTTTTCGTTGCAGACTATAAAACAATATTGTAGGCAACAGCGTAGCATTCACAACTTTTTCTTTTTTATGCTTGAGAGTCCCCACTAACTCTCAATAGCAGTGAAATATATTATCTGACAATATATATATATTAAAGAACTCTAAAACGCGTGGGATATTCACTGTAGCAGCATTTTTTTTTTTCTCGCTTTTGTTGCTTCTGTTTTTTATATCACTGTGACAGTGCACAGTGAAATGTATCACTGTGCACACAGTGATACACTTGACTTTTTCTTCTTTTTTTTTCGTTTTTGTTTTTTT
>Ga0325411_1003232_pt1 | contig 18358 bp, 11 predicted proteins | sample PopdelMetagenome_13_FD_206181 | JGI IMG/M metagenome (GOLD analysis project Ga0325411, IMG submission 206181) | Populus deltoides microbial communities from Bellville, Georgia, United States - Xylem-PdIQD-R4 | ecosystem: Host-associated > Plants > Phyllosphere > Stem > Wood/Secondary xylem...
ACATCTGTGCATCCTTTCTGCTTTCGGTGCTTTTGCGGTTGTTACTGGGAAAGAATTTCACATTGGATTGAATTTTCTGGTAAGCTGAAATCTCAACGTGGCTTATTATTGTGGCAATTACCAGTTACATGTTTCATGTTTAAGAAATTTGGATGCCTGTGATGAAGCTTTACATTAGTTTTGGGGCTGGAATTTATTCTAGAAAACCTGTGATGGAATGAAGCAAATCATAGACGCTGGTGTGTGTAGCAGCTGCACTTCTTATACCTGAAGCCATTGGCTTTCACAAAGAAAAGAGACCTCATGATGATAGAAAACCATGGAAACACTATAAACATTTAACAGTTTTATTGAATAAATTTTTTTATTGGTGTTAGATTACTACTTCATCGAGGACAATTTTACCTACTAATTTATCAACAAAATGTGTCCATTGATATAATATTTATCAGTAATTTTATTATTTGTCACTAATTCCGTTAGAAAAAAAAAATTAAAAATTGATGGTTTTACGGATAAAAAATAAGTGTAAAAAAAATTCCCTAGAAAATACGCCGATAAAATAAATAGATCGGGTTATTTTATAAAACATTTTTTGGAAAATGCATTTTTGTTTTCTTGCTGATTTGCTTAGAAGCCTTAACTTCAATAGTCATGATGCTAGATTGCTAGTAATCTCATTACTGAAACCTAACTCTGCCTTGATTTCAATACTGAAACTATAATCACATCCATAGAATTCTTCTTGCTTGCTTCATTTTCTCTAAATTATTGATAATTGTGTGACATGTTTATCCATAACTTAATAACACCACCATCTAACTTAAAAGTTATTCAAACAGCAACTGGAAATGAGGATGATAAACAAGGGCTGGTTTGTTAGATTAGCCTCAAGTCAAATGCAATTATTTTTGTTTTTCATGCTTTTTTGAAAAAACCGACCAAATACATTCAATCCTACCATTAGGATTACTTACACATTCTGATGGTATATCCATCACGAACACCAGTGCTAGAAATCATGGTATCGCCTCATGCTGACCATTAATTTATCGTATATAAGCTGGTGAAGTCGCACAAGTACAGCCATAAACTAGAACTAACTGAAACAAAAGCTCAAAACAGACTAGGTTGTAATGATCATTGATACTAGGAGAGCTACTGGGCACATTTTGCTGCCTATATTTTACCATTTGGATCCATCGGAAGTTAGGAACCAGGAAGGGAGATATCATGAAGCATTTTCTTCACACGAGAAAGGCTTCTAGGTTGAGATGGAGAGGGTGGAAGAGTGATGGGCAGCTCTTCGAGAAGCTGTAAATGGCAGGGATGGTTCTGCAAAACTGGTTCATCATATTCATGTTTCCTCTTGATTCTAGTAGTACCTAAGCAACACAAGTTAAGGAAGACGTTCTATTTTTCTGAACCCGAAACCCATTTTCATTCTATTTTTGATACAAAACAATTATAAAATCTCTTGGCCAACAATTATAAACAATTATTTTTGTTTTTTTAAATCACCGTTGAAATCTATAGTGACAATGAATATAAAAGGTAACTGTTGATCTAGGTTTTGATTTTCCGCTTGATGGACTACAGGCCCTGCTTCTTCAAAAGAAACCCAATTCTAAATCAATATTAATTGGGTCGACAGAAATGGACCAAACATATCAAATCTGGGCCACGTGCGCACTAATTTGACTTAGGAAACGAAACTTCCTCAACTGTTCGAAAAAAAACCCTTTTGGCCACCGAGGCGTCCCTCTCGCAGTAGGGTTCGAGACCTCGCCTCGCTCTCTTTCTTCCACTTTCAGTTACCAGCAGTTGACGGATCACAACCTGAAAAATCTTCCCATCGTGTTTCCGTGTCTCTCCATTCTCATCGGGAAACTCCATCCTTCTAGTTTCGGCATTTCTTAGTCACCATCCAGTCCAATGGAATTTTAAAACTCAATTTTCATTTTCACCTGCAAAACTTTTTTTAAAATAATCATAAAACCTCATAAAGTCTATTTTCAAACAAAAACACCATTTAATCACTTAAAACTCTAGAAAATCCATGATTAGAAATAACTTTATAAAAATTAAATTAAAATAAATTACAAAATTAATTCCTAATTAGAGAATGGAATTCAAAAAAATCCAAAAACAAACAAAACCATTGAAGAATGATTCTTTTTTAAAATAAAACAAAGCGCGTTCAGATGTACACAATTAGCGCTCATCAAAATTCAAAAAGGAGACACATAAAAAAAGAAGAAGCACTTTGGTCAATATTGATGGCTGGTCATTATTAGTGAACCATACGTGTCAAATTTGGGAACCTGAACCGTTGCATTCTTTCTTCCCTTCCAGGTACCCTGAAAAGCCTCCCAACTTTGCCGTTTCACTCCATTCCCACCGGAGACTTCCATCTTTCTCATACTCCAGTTTAGTTTCGGCATTTTTTATTCACCAACCAGTTCCAATGGGTTTGTTCTCACTTATCAATCTGTTGATGCTTCTCCTCTCTAGAAAGGATTTTTAATCAACAAACTTATCATTTATCTAATGTGTGCATAAATTTTTTAATTTGTATTTAAAAAAAATATTGCAAAATTCTATATGTTTAATTTTTTGCTATAATGTGTTAATATTTTTAATTTGATCTTTATTTATTGTATTTCTGAATTTTTTTTCTGAATTTTTTTATTGTTTTTAATTTTACACTTTAATCTAAGTTAATATTGTATTTTTTTCTATTTTAATCCTCATTTTATTAATTTTTTTTGTTAATGTTTTTATTCTTTTTAATTGAACTCTAAAATTAAAAAATTGTTGTTACCTTTTAATTTATTTTTTATTTTTATTTTAATCATTATTATTTTAATTATTATTTATTTATTTATTTATTTTATCTTTTATTATTTTATTTTCATAGGATTGAACTTCACAATTTTTCTTATATAGTGTTTTTAATTTAATGACTTCAGTTATGAGTTTGAAAAATTAACCAGAATTAATATTTTTTTATTGTTTTTTTAATATCATTATTCAATATCAAATTTAAATTCAAAAAAAATTTTATAAAACAAATAAAAATTATTAATTAAAAAAATCAAAATAAAAAAAATTAAATTAAAGACTGTTGAGCTTGACAAGTCAAGCTCGGCGCCTGACAAAGGAGAATTGGGGTGCTGAGTGGTTGGTTGGTCAGAACTTGACAGCTGGAGTTCATTATTTTGATCCATCACCAATAAGATTTTCGGTGGTGAAAATGTACATGGAGAAGTTTTTATTTTCGTATCTGGTCATTCTATGATTATGTCTTTTGATAAAACAAGTTTAAGGGCTATCTAACAAAAAGAACATGTGCATCTAGATTAGGAGGATACGTCACTCAATTTATTTTTATGATTTAAAAATATTTTTTTAAAAAAATATTTTTAAATCATAAAAATAAATTGAGTGACGTATCCTTCTAAAATATTTTTTTTATTTTAAAAAAATATATTTTTAATATTTTCAAATCATTTTAATATACTAACATATATATTATAATCACATTCAAAATATTTAGCTTTGTTTTTTAACAAAAAGTTGAGTATACAACGCTTTGTTTTTCGGTGTAAATTCCATCCCCTCAAGTTATTAAAAAGTTGGAGTTTGATTTTTAGGATTTTAAAAGTTAATTTTAATTTATTTTTATTTAAAAAACTTTTAAAAAAATTATAGAAACCTTGTAAAATCTATTTTCAAAGAAAAATACTATTTAAAAGGTATTTAGAAGTATGGTTATTATTTTTTTAAAAAATATTTTTTACTTGAAAATATATAAAAATAATATTTTTTTAAAATATTTTTAAATCATAAAAATATTTTAATTTTTAATTTTTTTTTAAAATACTTTTAAAATAGAAAAATAAATATAGCTTTAATCATTTAAAACTCCAGAAAATCCACGACCAACAAAATTAATTCCTAATAAGGGAATGGAATTAAAAAAAAATCAAAAAACAAACATGAAGAATGATTCTTTTTTTTTTTAAAACAAAAAAAAGAAAAAACAAAGCACGTTCAGATGTACACACAGCACTATCAAAATTAGGGAACCATACGTGTCAAATTTGGCAACCTGAACAGTTTGTATTCTTTCTTCCCTTCCAGCCTCCAGGTACCCTGAAAATCCTCCCATCGTTGCCGTTTCACCCATTCCCATCGGAAACTTCCATCTTTCTCATACTCCAGTTTAATTCGGCATTTTTTATTCACCAACCAGTCCAATGGATTTGTTCTCACTCATCAATCTGTTGATGCTTCTCCTCTCCAGAAAGGATAACGATGTTTTCTTGGGTTTTAGCCACCACGACATTGGCAAGAACTTTGGCGATCATCTCTACAAGGAACTCAATTCTGCTGGGATTCGCACTCTTAGAGATGATGGTGGAATCTACGCAGGACAAAAGTCTGATATCAAGAAAGCGATACGGGAATCCAGGATATCGGTTGTTGTGTTCTCTAAAGGCTATGCTTCTTCAACAAAGTGCCTGGACCAGCTTGTGCACATCATGGATTCCAGGAATAAAACTGGGCTCCTTGTGCTTCCCGTTTTTTACAACGTTGATCCGTCGGAGGTCAGTGAACAGAAAGGGTTGTTTGAAGAAGCATTTGCTAAACACGAAAAAATCTTCCATAAGGAAATGGCTAGAGTGGAAAGTTGGAGGGCCGCTCTTAAAGAAGCTGCAGGCCTGGCAGGAATGGTGCTGCAGCAAGACAGGTATACAAGTAATTGAATAATTGTTTTACCTATTCAGATCTTTGCGTTCCAGTTTTTTTCTGGATAATTTAACCTAGCTATAATCTAGAAAGGAAACACGAATCTTATCGATGTAAAATGGGTCAGTCTTAGCCTTTCAATACCAGATTTGATTTGTTCTTGGTTCCAAAGGTTGCGCAGCACTTTCTTGTTGTGTTTATTGATTGTCAAGGAGTAACCCCTAGGACTGATAATGAACGCTACCAAAAAAAGCAACCTTTTTTTTTTTTTCTTCACGTGCCAATCTAATCCTTTTGCTTTGATTATTTTTAATTCAACTTTATAAATAATGGTATTTCGTAATAGCAATGAAAAAGTAATATTTTTCATGGGGCAAGCATACAAAACAAAGCAAATCCTAAAACAAAAATTTTTTAACCAACACAACGTGCAAAATGATGAAATTCAAAGAAAAATAATAATATAAAAAAGGGAAAATTATGAAATTAAAAAAAAATTGTCTGTTTAATAAATAATATAGAAAATTGAACACGGGAGTGATAAACAGTTTTAGTATCGACACTGTTCAATCACTTATTTAAAGTTTAGAGGTCCCAGTTTCACATGTCGACAGACTACGGCCAAACATATCAAACTTGGGCCGAGCACATGAACGAAGAAACTTCCTAAACAGATTAAAAAACAAAACCCAACCTTTGGCCTTTCTTCTTTCCTCTTTCTTCCAACAAAGAATCAAGTGAGATCTGCATCTCTTTCAACACAAAAATCTTTGTTTCTTTCGACATATTTCTCTTCGTCAAACCGATGGCTTTCAACCCAGTGACCCAAATCTTGATTCTTCTCTCGTTGATGCCTACTACTTACGATGTGTTCTTGAGTTTCCGAGGCGAAGACACTCGCAGGAACTTCACCGACCACCTGTACAAAGCGTTATCTAGAGAAGGGATTCCCACTTTCAGAGACGACGATGGCATACGGAGAGGAGAGAACATTGAGTCAGAAATCAATAAAGCAATTCAAGAAACAAAACTATCCATTATTGTGTTTTCTAAAGACTACGCTTCTTCGAGATGGTGTCTTGCCGAGCTAGAGATGATCATGGAACGTAGAAAAACTGATGGGCACATAGTGTTTCCAGTTTTCTACGATGTTGATCCATCTGAGGTGGGGACCCAAACAGGGAGGTATGGTGAAGAGTTTGCTAAGCATGAGATACGTTTCAAGGACCAGATGGAGAGGGTGGAGGGGTGGAGGCAGGCTCTTAAAGAAGTTGCATACATGGAAGGAATGGTCTTAGAAGACCGGTACTAACTTCTTTTTTCCGTAAAATTTTTTTACATCGATAGCTTATATTTTTGAATCAGCTAAGCATTTAGGAATACTTAATTTGACTTTGATCATTCCATACTCGAACATCACGTACGGTTGAGCCACATAGCTAGGGGGTTGTTTTTTCTTGCTAGTTAACATGTGAGAAGGCATTCACTTACCTGGAACCGTGATTGCCAACTATCCTAGGGGAAAAGAGGTTGACGAGAATGAAAGAAATCTTACAATTTAATAGAGAAATGAAGAAATTGAAGGGATGCTCTTGGACATTTCAAAGATTAGTTTTGAAAGTAAATTAAATTCCAGAGTCTTTGCAAGGAAATCCAAACTTAGATTGCTCAGGATTTTTAATTCTGGTGTTAAAAATAACTGTAAAGTTCACCTTCCTCATGGCTGGCGTCAAGTTCCTTTCACAGGAGATGAGATACTGCATTGGGATGAATAATTGTTTTTGGTTCTTTATGATAACTACAAGACGCTATCATTTAGACAGGAAACAAGAATCTTATCGATTTAAAATATGCCAGCCTTAGCAATTGTGAGACCCTTTCCATGCCAGATTTTCTCAAACGCTAGAAATTAACCTTGAGAGATTGAATCTTCAATTTTGTTGTACAAGTTTAATATGGTCAAGGTTACTTCACCGATTCAATATCGGGACAATTGATTTGGATCCAAGAAACTGCACATGCCTTTTCTCTCTTCCGAGTAGATTTTGTTAGAGATTTCCTATCTCTTAACCTTTCTAGTTGTTCAAATGTCAATAAACAGCATGCAGTTGGTACCAACATATTGATCAAAACGATGCCTTAACTTCAATTGCCATGGTGCTAGACTGCTAGTAATCTTAGTTAACTGTCTGTTTTATGTCCAGAACCTGTGGCTGTGTTTGGTATGACGTATAGGGAAAGGAATGTTTTGATAACCCTTTTCTTTTCGTGAAGTAAAAACATTGAAGCCATTCTAGAAATGCCAAAAAATAAACGAAAGAAACCTAACTCTGCCTTGATTTCATTACTGAAGCTTTAATCACTAGCGTTTCTGTGTCTTCTTCAAAGAAAGAAAAAAAAGGTGTTCTGCACAAGTGCACTGGTCGATGTAGAACTCGCTCTCCTAAGCCATTTGAAGTAGCGATGAGCCTGTGAATCAATTGCTACTGCGGTATTGTCTCTCCATTCATTAGGCATATTCGAAACACATGCATGGAATTCTTCTTGCTTGCTTCAGCATCTCTAAATTACTGATATTGTATGACTTGTTTATCCATGTTTAACTATCATGGCCATTCAGCTTACAAGTTATTTAAACAATAACGGGATCTGAGGATGATAAACAATTCAAATGTAATTATTTTGTTTTTCATGTTCTTTTTGAAAAGACCGACCTAGCACATTTCAATCCTACTCTTAGGATTGTGCATTGAAAATTTCTGATGGTATCACCTCACGCTGGACATTTAATCATCATCATATATAGTCTGGTTAAGTTGCATAAGGACAGCCATGAAACTAGAACAAACTGAAACAACAGCTAAAAAATGACTTTCAAGTTTCAAGCTAGAGAGCACCTTTAAATCCCCCACGACAGCATCCATGAACTCTCATTTTTGTTTACCCTGTATTTAGTTAAAAAAAGATGATTCATGGAAACGTAGGTCATCTTTTTATCACTCGGGCTATCTACAAAGCATTCTCTGAACAACTTAATTTGTTTGAGCTGCCTCAATCATCATGTTAAAAGGTTATACATAGGGATGGATATCTCTGAGATGTTTGCCTTGTAATTAAATTTTGATCGGAACCCTTTTCGAGCCTGAACTTGAACTATCATCTAGCTAGGTGAAGCAAGGCTGAATTTTCTTTGCTGTATCTTTCTCTTCTTCTTCTTCTATGTTGATCTGATGAGGAATTATCAAATTAGTCCGTGATTTAATTTGTATGAATGTGTGGTTGCAGGTATGAGTCAAAGTTCATAGAGTCGATTGTTAAAGAGATCGCAGATAAACTCAACTTCTCACTGCCTCACGCCCCTCCGTCCTCGTTACCACTGTCGTCAGCCCTCCGCCCACCTTCATATTTTCTTGGTCTTTCACGAGAGTGGAGGAGGTCTGTCTTTCTGACCCACTCTCTTTTTTTTTTGTTGTCTTTCTGAGATAGTTGGTGATCTACCATCTCAGAAAGACAAAAAAAAAATAAAAAAAGAGAGTGGGGCGGCGGGTAAAGCAGAAGTGTGAAACAATAGGAACTAGGCACGTGGATATCTGAGAACGAAAGGCCGAAAAGAATGGTCCCACAGCCCACGGACTTTGTCAAAGCAGATATTGGACTTCAATGAATGCTTCTCTCTCTCTGTTTTTTTTTTGACAATTTGTATCTTTGGATCGATCGTTATGACTGTAAACTTTTTCAGGAATTTTCAGCTCAAAATGAGATGATGAGATGCATAATCAAAGTCTAAGTGATCTTTTGACATATGACTGCTCCCAGTAAGCGCATGCTTAGGGTTCTTCTCAACTATATTCTTGCTAAATTTTTAAATTATTTTTTAACACAAAAGAATAACAATAAAAAAGAATAAAATATTTCTAATTATGAATCTTAAAACTGAACAAAGTGTATTAAAGAAAAAACAAGCTTTTTTTAATCAACAAACTTACCATTGATTTTATAAATACCACGCAAACCACAATAGAAAAAAAACCCATGACATGTAAAAGTCATCTACAATTAAGCTAATATAATTAGTCATAGAAGGTGAATAGTGTAATGGTATGCGCTGCAATGAGTCAATATATTTTTAAAAAATATATAAAAAAATTAAAAATATAAACAATATTTTAAGCTACTTGAATTTGATAACATGATAAATCTAACCAGATTAGATTTGATAGACTTACCAGACCCAACCGACTTATATCTAGCTACAATGTAAAACCCAAAAACAATCTTAGATCTATGTCACTCCTAGATTTAAGTTACATGGGTCTAGCTCCATTAATAACAACAAAATAATAATATTCATAATACCATTAAACTTGTATGATTCAAGTTTTTATATTTTTTTATTCTTTCAAATCAAATTTATAATTTTTCTTTAATAATAATAATATTTCTTTTCAAATTTATCAATGCTAATAATAATAATAATATTAATTTTTAATTTTACACTTCAAATCAAATCTATGATTTTTTTCAATAATAATAATATTTTTTAAAAAATTTATTAATAATTATATTAATAATAATGACAATGATAATATTAAACATTCCTGACTTCAATTCTTATAGTTTTTAATTTTACTCTTTAAATCAAATTTATAAATTTTTTTAATAGTAATAATATTTTTTTTCAAATTTAATAATAATGATAATAAGATCCACATTTCTTAGGTATGACATTCCCTTCCAAGCCCAAATTACTTAGGTTTATTGATGCCAAACCCAAATAATAATAATAATAATACTAATAATACTCATGTTTTTTGAGTATGACATCCCTTTTTAAACTTAAATAACTTGAGTCTGCATCCCTGCCAGACCTAAGTTACATGGGTCGGTGCCCTTGCAAAACCTAGGTTACTTGAGTTTATTGGTGTCAGATTCAATTTTTTTGGGTATGATATCCCCTGCTAGACCTATGATGCCTGAGCCTGACAGTCTTTCCAGACCCAAGGCGTTGGGGGCTGGGTGCAGTGCCAGAACCCGAGCGCTCTAGGTCTGGTAGACATGCTTGATCCCGGTACTAGGTATTTGGCAGCCATATTATTCCCCAGCATCTAAGAAAAAACCTAAAAAAATAATTTTATCTCTGACTATTCTTTCAATGTCAAATATATTCATAAAAAAAGACAATCTCACCTCCTTACTTAGCAAGTTTCTTATCATTATATTGCTTCAATTTACAATAATTTGTGATAAAATAACAAACAAGTGTACCATTGATCCGGGCCGATGAAATTGGACTTGAGATCACCACGAAAGCCCATGAAAAAGAAGCTGTTAAAAAGCTCGTAAAAGTTCTATGATTCAAAATTGCTACTTAAATGAACAAAGATGTACTGATCTGCTAATACAACAAAGACTAACCTGACCAGGGATTTATTTGAAGGCAAATGTACTCCAATTTTCTAGTCTTAAATGAACAGTTAGTCAAAGTTTCAACTTTCATGCACTACAGGAAGCATCAAGCCTGCTATTATAGCTCTAGCTTGCGTCCAAAAACAATTATTTCGAATTTACCAGTCTTAAATGAACAAACAGAACAATCTCTCGTCATATGTTCAACTTACACATTTGTCCATCTACTCCTTGTACGTGCAAGTTCTCTTCGTTCATATTCTGTTTAAAAAACAACAATAGAAAAAGAGTCAGTCGGAGCCCTATCGACAGACGACCCGTTCATGCCTCATTAAAGATCGACGGGGAATTGCTATATCAACCAAAACCACAAACATCGCAACCATCATAGCCCCATATTGCTTATACTTGCTACACTCTCCAACATGCAAAAGCAGAGCATTGAGCAATCAAGGTTACTGTCCCTCCTTCTTCATCCCTTGCTACTTGTCAAGTCCACCAAAGTTACTTTAAGATGCCACAACAAACAGAGAAGAGAAGGGATGGTCCATAATTGATTGCATCCTTCTCATTTGAAACAGCAAAGTCCGGATCAAAGCTTAGAATCAACTTCAAAAGAAAACAAATATTTGTCCCGCCTCTCCTTAGTGCATAATCCATTTGGTTATATATTTCATGTTTAAGAAGTTAGGATGCCTGTGATGAAGCTTTACATTAGTTTTGGGGCTGGAATTTATTCTAGGAAACCTGTGATGGAAATGAAGCAATATGGGGTGAAGGAATCATAGACTTTGGTATGTGTAGCAGCTGCACTTCTTATACCTGAATGCTGAAGCCATTGGCTTTCACAAAGAAAAGAGAACTCATGATGATAGAAAACCATGGAAAGGAACTTACACCAAATGTTATTTTGATTGTTTACTAGGATGATATATAGCTAACCCTCTTTCTTGCAATTTGGTTTCTTGTTCTCCTTGTATGGATTTGTAACGAAAGCAATGACTTATTCTTCAAGCTCATGTTAATATGGTAAGGTTGCATTTGGTTAGTGTCCTAGGGAAGGACAGTCCAAAAAAAACAAGAAATGTGTTTGGAAGAGACAGAGATATAAACATAAAATAAATCTAGAACAGTTTTGAAGTGAATTTCTGTAAGTAGGAGACATGTCTAATCTGTTCACACTGTCTTTATCTTTTCTATCCAGAAACACTAACCAAACAAAATGGAATTAAAGCCAGGTGTATGGTTGATGAGACTTGCGATGCACTGGTCTGGGATGCAGACTGATGAAACCAAAAATAAAAAACCATAAGAAGGAGCCAATCCCAAACCTAGACTACAAGAAACCACAAGGTGAATGCGTTTGATTTGGTTTATGATATTACAGAATCCAACAGAACCATTGCAGCTGTGTAAATCGAGGTGAATTTTCTGCATGGAAAGGCCTGGACACAGGTTGAATATATATAAAGCAAAGAAATGACCAGCCGCATGTGCATTGAAATTTGGAAGCGAAGAGCAAAAGAAGAATTATAAAGGAATATCAAATACAATATTCCTGTACAGAATGAACAGAAACAGAAGATATGATACTAGAAGTTTTTTTTAGATTGCCAGTCAAAGCCTTTATACAGGTTTCATTCTGTTTCAACTAATGGAGGCCTGTGTTATCTCCCAATTTCATGAGGTATAGGGATAGAAACGAACATCGAAAAGTTTTTCGTCTTTTGATGAATGCTACTCCACTTTGGGTTGCTATGAGGAAACTTTTGATTCGGATGCCAGTGCTGCAATGGTAACAAGTGAGTATCCATTCAAGGGCTCAGCATCACTGATTGCTATTGCTGAGTTCATGGCTTCCTGTGGTATATAGTTGGTTGCTTTCAGGTGATCTAACGGGAGACCAACATCAACTAAGGAAATTGTTCAGGATAATAAAGAGGTAGCAGCACTACCATGTTTATTAATTTACCTCTTTCAGCTGGTATCACTGGTTTATATTCGTGTTGTAGTTTGTAAATCTTTCTTCTTTTCTTCATTTTCCGATTTTTCCATTATATTTCTACACATAGGGATTCTGAATCTTACCTTTACTGTTGAACTCAATAAGACTTTGAAACAATTTATGATTTAATTTTCGCTCTGATTATATGTTGGACTGGAATCTACTTTGCCTTTCTTATAACTTTTCTTGCTTTTGGAACGACCATTGTCAATGCTCAATCTATTTTCAACAGAACCATTATTTCCCAACGTTGTAATTATGAGTCTCAACAAGCTCTCTTTGCTTCTCAGCACTGGGACAAAGTCTAGCTAGCTCAAGGACAAGATGTGATAGGCCAAATTAATGCACGCAGGCAAGATACTCTGCAGTATCAATTAAATCCCGGAGGTACTCTGTGGATATTAATTTAAATGCACTGAATTTCTCCTCATTAAATTCAAATGCAGCATGAATTTTTTCCACTAGAGCCTTATTAGAAGATTGAACATACTCAACCTTAAGCAAAGGTGAGGCACTTGTAGACATATTATCCACTTGAGCGGTAGATAGAGAAGGAGCATTGGAAAGAGAATTGTGAGAGGTTCTGTCTACAGGATTTGGAGCCACAGTAGCTTGGCTGACTTTGCTGTTACTATTTGAAGTCCTAGATGAACTTGCAAAATCTGAAGAGACAAGTCCATTAGTCCTTGATGGCCTAGCCTGAGCAAAGCTCGTGTGAGTAGATAGATCAAATTCCTTAATTGTTGCCGGCGTACTCTGGGATGAACTCAAAGAACTGGATGGAGATAAAACCCTAGAATCTGAAACGAGCCTTGAGTGGTAAGAAAACTAGCTAATGAGATAGGATGACTGTTTGCTGCTGGCAAAGCCCGAGAAGAATTAAGGACTTTTACCATATTTCAGAAATGAAGGCGAGTAGCCATTGTATTCCCACTCAACCCACCCAGACCATTTCTGGATCTCTGTTGGCTGCTGCTTTGAGCCATCAGAAGTGAAGGAAAAGAGGTTTCTTCTATTGGTACACTCCTAGAGTTCTGTCCTAAAACATGATTATATCTTGAAGGTTGCTCAGAATCTGTGGTGGCTAATGACTTGAAAGGGTTAACATTTAACAATTATATCAATTTCACGCTCCTTTCTGTGAGTAGAAACTGCTTGGACATTTGATGAAATATCACAAGGCCTTTCAGCATTGGCTGTCAGATGGCTATCTACAATGGCCAAGTTCATTTGATAGCTTGATTAATTCAAACGACTACCATAACTTTTACCATGCCGATAATGTTCATTAATTTGCTGAAACCGGAAACTCGTAGGTATCTGGATGTAGAAAATAACAGAGGCATGTTATTATCCACATTATAAAGAATGATAATTAATAAGCATGAATGGCTACAGAGTGCTCAGGTGTGGTAAAATTTAGCAGAAAATGAAAGCAGAAAATGTCAATGACATTGGTAACGTCCAACAATTAAAAAGATCGAAACACACCTGAAGTACAAGACAAGCACCCTCCATGTTCCATGGCATTATGCCTCTACCGATATCAGAAATACACAAGTCTACTTAGTCACATATTACCTCCAGAAAACATAAAAAAACAAATTCTAAATATTGACAGCCAAAAGGAAAAGATGCATCATTAAGACTAATAGATATCGCCTTCAATTCGGATTCAATTGCAAAAACAATAAATTGTTTTGCAAGGCAAGCCTCATCTTCGCATAAGAAATGTTCTTGACAAAAATGGATATGAGATATAAAGTTTGGTATGTTAATTAAAAAACAAAGCAATCACGACATAGAATGAAAAACAAGCGAGTAAGACGTATGAAAACAAAATATCATCAACCTCCAAGTTATCGTAACTGTTGAAGTATTCATATTGTTCAGGATGTTGCCTGCATTGAACAAAAAACAAAATGGACATATGAGAGTCTACATTTGATAAAACAAAACACTATAAACATGAAAGCCTTTTTAAGGGAAAAATGCATGGGTTACCTTGGGCATATGTGGCAAGTAAAATGCTAAGTAGACATATGCAAGTAAAGCTTATTATCTCCATGAAAAGGATTCTCACAGAACTCACAAATAGAATGTCCTGTAAATCCACCTCTTTAACTTTCACTACCATCAATCATCGAGTCCCCTGTCCTCACATGTTGAGTCAATTGTGCTCTATTATATAACTTCTGCTTACTTGTAAATATCTGGTTCAAAACTTAATCAAGTCAGAGAACACAAGTGTGCCTGCTAAAGCAAAGACATGATTAAGATTGATTACCAAATATGGTCGACCATGTTTTTAAATTTTAGTTGAACAGAAGTCCAAGAGGAGTGTTTCCACCAATTATTTCTCATCCATTAGTTTCATCCACAACATGCATAGGATTTGCTCTTTGAAAGGTTAAAGCATAGTGATTTTCACATGAAACTTTTAAAGTCTCTTTTGGCATTGCAGTCAAATTTTTCTTTTTAAAATTTTTCTTTTAATTTTTTTTTTGTGTTTATGATTTGTTTTGATATTCTAGCATTAAAAATAATTTTTTTAAAATATTATTTTAATGTATTTCTAAATAAAAAATATTCTAAAAAATAATTTCCAATACACTCAAACAAACTCTTAGCATAATTATCAAATTTAATTTAAGATTTTAGATTAAGAATTAGGTTATATATAGAGTTGTTAAGTTATTTATGTTTATTATATCAATCTAAATTTATTATTTTTATCCAAACATGGTTTTTTCATTTTTTTTAATCTTGATTTTGACTTTATTAAATTTAAATGAATTGGCCAAATCATAAGTTAACTTATTATATTATTTGAATTTAAATAAATCAATATAAAAAACAAGTCAAATTAAAACCCATCATGAATCCCATCATATTAATCTATCGAACAAAGTTTAAGTATATTTAAACCTCAAAGATTTTCAAGGGCAATGAAAGGAAGAAAGATTTTCAATTAATATATATGTGAATAAATTAAACAGTTATTCGTACGTATGTTTTTGTACACAATATAATTAATCTTCCATTTATATATATGAAATCTTTATGGCCAAATTAAGGATATATTTGGACTAATCCAAGCATACTAATATTCAATGCACCTTCTGCATTGAAGATAACAATGGAAGAGGAGTGATGTGTGCAGTGGCGGAGTCAGGATTTTTTAAATAAAAGGGCAAATTATTAACAAATATTTGATATTATATGTTATACATATATATGTTATATATAAAAATTAATTTGAAATATATGTACCAACTCAAGTCAAGCAAAATTAATTTAAGAATACTTTTAAAATGATAAAACTTACGTTATAATTGTTTTCTTCAAGATTTTATATTTTAAAACTGCTTTATAATGATTTTATTTTTAATCTCATTAAAAATATATTTCTCAATATATATAACAAACTTTCATTTATTTATTTCTAAATCTTTCAAGGACTGAGAAAGTTCTTGGCAACAATTCTATGGTGACGTATAGTACATAACATCTAAAATCATCGCTTAAAAGGATTATTACAAATTGATATTGTTATTGCTGACTTGTTATTTTGTACAAGTGGATTAAACATAAATATTAAATTTTTTTTTAATTTATTTATTATGTCCTTAATTTTTTAAGTTATCCTGTAATTTATTTTTAATCATTATTAAATTATTTATCATTAATTTTTATATGAAATTCATAAAAAAATATTTATCAATTCATTAAAACTCATTTCAATTCATATCTATTAGCATAAATTATTATAAACCCTAATATTTTTAATAACTAATTTTTAAAGATGCAAACCCAATATTTTTAGAGCTTCTATATCTGGCTGACATATCAGGAATAGATGAAGTCTCTAACAATACAAAATATGACTGCAAGCCAACTTTTTTCTCAAACCCACCAGCTGCCTTATTCTATACCTATATATATCTCAGACCATGCATATAATTCTTGCCCAAAACCCTCGATTAAAAACGAAAAAGAGAAAGGAATTTTTTTTTTATCTGATTTTGAAAGGGGAGGGGGGGCAATTGCCCCCTCTTGCCCCTACGTGGCTCCGCCACTGGATGTGTGATAGAAGGTATAAAAACTTGTCTTAATCTTCAAATGAATAACATACTTTGGAGTACCATAACATAAAACAGAGAGCTGTTCTGGTTGGTGGGAGACTGTTAGGATCCTTCAATGTCTTAAAAAGATGTAGAAACTCAAACTAGGAAAGGTACAATGTTAGATTCTTGCAGCAAATATTTTGTATGGTCAAGGATTGCATGATTTTCGTCCTATCCCTATACAAAAAAGACAGCGACAGTTAAAATAAAAATAGCATGATATTGCGTTCTTATTTTGAAAAAAATAAGAATTTACTTTAAAATTATGTTAACAATAAATTTATTTTTATATTTTTTATATCCCTCTACTCAAGTACATTTATATTTGTCCTTTTTTTTAAAAATCAGAACAGTAACCAAAAGCAGCTTTATTTTGCCTCCTGATTGAGGGCTGCAATTCCCATGATACAAGCATCATTTATCACAAATGGGTAATGACAAATGCCTCACCCAACTATTTATTTCTTAGTACAATTCAAAGAATTCAGCAACTGCTAAAAAGGAAGAGTTAGGTTCCAGATCCATCAAACCATGAATCATGTTTCAGAAAAGCCAGTTATGGCTACAAGTAAGCATTTATATTTCAAAACTTGTACTCCCATTTAAGCCTATTTCAACTGTTCCTGCAAAACTACAAAATAAACAAAAAAACCATTCATCCATGTAGGGGAACATGGCATGGCTCACATCCAGCAAGAATCCTGAGGCCATTGATCTTTAACTGGAAATGGGATGTGTATTTCATGTGATTTTCTTCTTCTTCTTTTTTTAATCAAGTGTGCTTTAATGTGATTAGATAACTAAGATTATAGGGTTAATTAACACACGGTGTTGTCTGGATAATAGCACAACAGTGAAATCTCATTGATGCACTTTTCCTCTTAGAAATTATGAAATCTATCCCTTCTATCCTTTTGAACAAGTATGATAAAAGAAAAAATGAAAGAAAGAAAGAAAAAGTATGATAAAATGTTGCTTTATGGTTTCTCATCGTCTCTGCACATTGATTTGTGCTAAATATAACATGGTATAGAGTGAGAGAAGAACAATTATCAACATTAAGAGATTGCATATCAAATCTCGAGTCTGTAAACCACTTGCTCTCAGCATTTATGATCTCGGCAGCTTCAATGACATGATTGATCTTGGGAGCAGTTGGCTTATTATTAACTGTAATAACTCAATTTTTAAATAAATAATAATAAAAAATAAATAAAAATATATTTGAAAATAAAATTAAAACAACAGAAATTTGAAGTTCAGAATAAAATTATCAAATTTGAGAGTCAATTGGTCAGAAATTAAAAAATTAATAAGTTTAAAAATTTAATTAAAATTTGGATTAGTTTAATTAATGAAATCACGAGCTTAATTGAAGAATTAATAAGTTTGTGGACTTAATTAAGCTTTGATTTAATTAATTAAAGAAATCAGGGACTTAATTGAAGAAATAACAAAGTTTGGAGTTGATTCAAGATAAAATTGCAGGAAATTAAAATCTAAGGATGAAATTGAAGAACTAATAAGTTTAAAAATTTAATTAAAATTTGGATTAGTTTAATTAATGAAATCATGAGATTAATTGAAGAATTAATAAGTTTGTGAATTTAATTAAATTTTTATTTATTTAATTAAAGAAATCAGAGACTTAATTGAAGAAATAACAAAATTTAAAGCTGATTCAAGACAAAATTCCAGAAACTCAGGACTGTTGTGTAAATAGCACTATAACTCAGGGGTTCAATTGAAATTAATCTGAGGGCAAACATAAAAGAAATATTTGATTATTTGGGATTCAAATGTTAAATTTCAAAAGTTCAGGGGTCAAAATAAAAATGTCTATTTCTGCCGAAACAACACCATTGCTGGGTGGAATAATTGTGCTCATCTTCTTCATCCCGATTCAACAAGGGAGCTGGAAAAGTTGCAGTGATTTCGGTACTGAAAATAATCAAAATTGTTTCAAGAATCTTCTTCTCATTAGATCAAATCAGATGATCTGAGAAACAAATAAGATTCTCTTCAAGTTTCAACAGGTTTTATGGCAAGAGATTGAAGGCGATGA
>Ga0325411_1003233_pt1 | contig 18358 bp, 11 predicted proteins | sample PopdelMetagenome_13_FD_206181 | JGI IMG/M metagenome (GOLD analysis project Ga0325411, IMG submission 206181) | Populus deltoides microbial communities from Bellville, Georgia, United States - Xylem-PdIQD-R4 | ecosystem: Host-associated > Plants > Phyllosphere > Stem > Wood/Secondary xylem...
AGGAAATGAATTACATGCTTCAACAGGTTGTGTGTCCAAGACAATAAAATCCATAAGGTAAATGAATTTATCGACTTGTACTAACACATCTTCAACTATTCCTCTAGGCACTTTTACATATCTATCGACAAGTAAAAGAGTTACAGATGTTGGTTTTAACTCACCTAGATTGAGACTTTAAAAAACTGAATATGGAAGTAAATTCACACTAGCTCCAAGATAAAGTAAAGCTCTTTCAATTTTATGTTCTCCAATGAAGCAAGAAATTGTAGGACAACCAGGGTCTTTATATTTCAAAGCATTATTGTTCTGAAGAATGACACTTACTTGTTCGGCTAAAAAGGCTTTCTTTTTCACATTCAGTTTTCTTTTCACAGTGCACAGATCTTTTAAAAATTTAGTATAAGAAGGAACCTGTTTAACAGCATCTAGCAAAGGCATATTGATCCTTACCTGTTTGAAAGTTTCAAAGATTTCAGAGTTGTGATTGACTTTCCTTTGTTTGGTCATGGCATGAGGAAATGGAAGTGTTGGCGAAGAATCAGTCTTTTCTTTACAATGTTCAGATTCAACCCCTTCCATACCCTTAGAGATTTACTCATCATCTTTCTCACAAGGTTCAAGAATGGGTTTTTCAATAACCTTACCAGTGCGAAGAGTGATGACTGATTTGGCTTGATCCATGTGTTGGCTTCCAGAACTACTTGCATTTGCATTGTATTGCCCCTTTGGATTTTGTTGTGGTTGAGATGGAAACTTACCTTTCTCTTGAAAACTAAAAGCAAATGTCAATTTTGCAAGAGTATCTTTAAAATCTGTCATGCTTTGAGCAAGTTGAGTGTTAATTGTCTCCTACTTTTCAATGAATGCATGCAATGTTTCCTCAAGATTTCTTCTAGGAGGTGGAGCATAGGAGGTGCATATCCATGAGAATTTTGAAAATTATGATGTGCTTGAAATGATGGCTGTGAAGTTTGTGCATTATTATTATCACTCTTCCAATTGAAATTTGGGTGATTTCTCCAACCAGGGTTGTATGTTTGGGAGTATGGGTTATGATTGGGCCTTTGGAAACTATTTAAAGCATGGGCTTATTCATGGAGACATTCCTTAAAAGAAGGCAAAGTTGGACAGTCATTGGTTGAATGTTCATTGATTTCATAGATTTGACACACAATGTCTTGAACAGATTTTAGTTGACAACTCAATTTTAATTCTAGTGCCTCAACTTTTCTAGCTAAAGATGCAAACTTGGCTTGAAGGTCATGATCTTCCCTAAGGTTGTGCGTACCTCCACTAGATGTATAAGGTTGGGTTTTACTTGGTGCCTCATAAGTGCCTGTAGTGTCCCAATTTTGCTCATTTTCAGCTAGCAAGTCTAGATACTCCATTGCTTCATCAGGGTCTTTATTTTCAAAAGTTCCATGACACATCAATTCAACCATTTGTTTATCTCTTGGAGTTAACCCTTCATAAAAATGTGAAACCAATCTCCATGTTTCAAAACCATGATGAGGGCAAGTGTTAAGCAAGTCTCGATATCTATCCCAACATTGGTAAAATGTTTCTCCTAGTTTTTGAGTGAAAGTGATGATTTGTCTTTTGAAAGAGTTTGTTCTGTGGGACGGAAAAAAATTCTTTAAAAATTGTTGTTGCATTTCATCCTAAGCACGAATAGATCCTGGTCTCAAATTTTATAGCCATGTTTTAGCTTTATCTTTTAATGAAAAAGGAAAAAGCTTTAACCTGATAGTGTTCATGCTACAATTTGAGTCATTATAGGTGTTACGACCTCCTCAAATTCCCTTAAATGCAAGTATGGATTTTCTAAATCTAAGCCATGAAAAGAAGGTAAAAGTTGAATAATATCTGACTTAAAATTAAAATGAGATGCATCAGGAGGAAAAACTATGCATGAGGGTGCACTTGTTCTTGTGGGATTCATGTGGTCTCTAAGTGTTCTCACTCAGTTATTCTCATTATTCTCATTATGAAGCAACTGATTATCTTCTTCGACCATATTTTCTGAAAATGATGAGGATATCCTACAAAGTCTACCACTTAATATACGTGACCAAACTCTCATGCACGTGTAGGAATAGAATAAAAGGAAGAAAAGAAAAGAAAAGAAAAAAAGAAATAAAACAAAACAAAACAAAAGTTAGATAAAATGAAAAGTGAAAAGAGAAAACAAAATAAGTATTATAATTTGTACAAGAATTTACCTCCCCGACAACAGCACCAAAAACATGACACGACCAAAAGATTGATGTCCTCTCCCAAGTGCAGGAGTGTCGAAGTAATAAATAACCCGGCAAGACCGAGGTCGAACCAGATCGAAATTAATTGTATAAATTATAAATAACAACAACAACAACAATAGTAGTAGTAGTAATAATAAAGAGAGCTTTGAGATGTGATATTAATGTAAGGATTAAACAAGAATAAAATAATTGTCAAGGTTAGAGGATCCACTAATGGTATTTCAAACAAGTATAGTATAAACTCTTTTTATTACTCAACTGGAAACCACACACAAAGGAGGTTCCAATCGGATTATAAATTATTAACATGATTACATTAGTTATCTTATTCGAATAATGCTAATACTTGTAAATGTTGTCAGACATTCATGATTATAACTTATGTTAACAACAAATCAAGTTCCTTTCATAGCACAGGTGTCGGTTATACCATACGGTTGGGCTATGAAAGTGCCAAGTATTTGTTATACCAAGGGTTATACAACATAAATCTAGATTAACCATTTAACAGGCAAAGTATTAAAAGTGAACAAGATAACAAATATAAAACATGTTAGTATCAAACATTAAGGTCCATGTTGAGTTTATATTATACTTATTTTTACACCATTAGTGTAACCTTTTCACCTTGACATGATAAACTTAGCTAAACATAATGAAAGAGAGAAACATAAATAAACAAGGAAAGAAAATGAAAAGCATAAGCAAGAGATTAATATAAGCAAAACTTAAGCATTACAAAATATAAAGAGAGAGCAAGAGCATGATCTTGATCTGAACACCAAGATGCCTAAATACATGGCAAATGCCTCCTTTTATAGGCCAAAATTCAGAACTATTGATTTGTTGAATAATTGTTGAGTGGGTGGCCACATCTTGACTTGGTGACAATCCTTATCTTCTTGTCTGCCAAAAACATCATTGATAATGTCATAATTTGAACAGACTTAAATCATGAACATTTTAGGAAATTATCTCAGCTTTCTAGGACAAAATTTGAGGTCATTTAGACATCTAGAACTCGAGATATGGGCTGAACATTGAACAGTGTCTGGGGTGCATGACAGATTCAGACTTCTCTATTGTTGCTATAATTTGGATTTGAAAACGGTCTTTTTAAATCTTGGACTCCACATGAAAGTTTTAGGCCTATGTCTTAGCTTTCCATCCATATAAGGTAGATCTAAATCCAAGATCTACAGCTCCAGATATGACCTGATTACCAAAATTATTCCAGTTCAGCATCTCTTTTCTAAATTTGGCCCTCTCTTTGTCCTTTCAATTTCCGTACTTAAACTCATCAATCAATTCTTTAATTTATGTAATACGCTTGCATTTAAGATGAACATTTACTGTAAATTAAAGGTATCTTATGGTATCAGACTTGTTATTATAAATCATGCTTTAGTTAAGGAGTTATTGATACTTCAAGTGCAAAATGATGATGTAAAACCTTGATAAAAATACATTTTTAAGTACTAATCAATGAGCCCATCATTTTTTCTGGGTAGGTCACCCATTACAATGAGACCGTTCTTCCACCTGAGTAGGTCACCCATTATAATGAGACCACTCTTCTATTTTTCCATTTGGGTAGGTCACCCATTACAATGAGACCGTTCTTCCACCTGAGTAGGTCACCCATTATAATGAGACCATTCTTTTATTTTTTCATTTGGGTAGGTCACTCATTATAATGAGACCAACTTGCCTTTTTCTCTGGACAGGTCACCTATGACAATTCAACCATTTCAAAAAAAAAAATTGAATTTCACCAGAAAAACCTTTCTGTTTTTCCGCTAAGTGCACTTTCTAGCCCTCAAATACTTTCAAAACAATGCATCATTTCTTGATATGGTGAATCCGTTATCTTTTTCTTTTTCTTCTTTACAAAGCTTAATATCTAAAATCTCTTACGAGAATTTCTAGCGTAAGCATTGTAAAGAGGGGCGCAACTATCATAACTCATTTTTGGGTTATTCCCCAAATTCACCTTTTCTCTTCCAAAAATAAAAAAAATATTCAGAGTAAAAACAAATTCAAAAAATAATAACAGTGAGAAGAGGATGCCGGGGTACCTAAAACAATGGCTAGAAATTGGTTGAGGAGGTTCAAAAATACAAAGATTGAAATTTGATAGTATATTCTTTACTGTTGAAGAGCCCCCTATTAACAAAGAAAATTCAATTTGAAGAAGAATGATCCAAAAACAAATATTTATAAACTCAATTAAAATTTGTTGTAGGTTTGATTGAATTTATAGAGGGTTTGACTGCAAGAAAAATTGATTTTTAAGTCAATTTGGGCTTTAATTGGAAGAAATTAAAGTTGAAGGGTCAAATTATAATTTTTAAGAGTTGATTTGGTCAAATCATAGGCTTAATTGCATAAATATTGAAGTTTAATGGACAATTGGGGACTTGATTAAATAAATGCAAAACCAAGGACCAAACTGGAAAAAGGCGCTGAAATTTGGGATTTGAATTGAAGTTCGTCAGGGGTGAAATTGAACAAAATTAAAAATTTGAGGCCAATCATGGGTGTAATTAGAGATAAATCATAAATTAAAGGACTAAAGCGTAATTGGCAGAAAAAAAATTGTTCTTCTTCTTCAACGAGGCTGGTTGAGTGGCCTCCTTCCCAAGGCGTTCGTCGCCTCGTTTCTCCCCCAAATTAGATGAAACTTGCACGCAAACGATCCCCTGACACTTGACTACACGACAGTGTAAGAAGTTTGGGCTGATCAAGGCTGCAGAGGCAGTGGCACTGCCCCAAAGTGGCCAACCCGACCAGCCATTTTCATGCACAAAACTGATAGTTCATCATTGCTACTTTGAACCAATGGTTGGGATTCTTTCGAGTAGAACCAAGGTCCGAGATTCGATACCAGAAGAGACAAAGTGTCCCTCTTCCATCACCTATAAATAGATTTGATTTTCATAGTCTAGAGGTGGAGAAATTGTGGGTCCAAAATCGGCCAAAAAACCACCCTCCAACACCTAGTTTCTGCCATCCTCACTCTCTCCCTCTCTGTCATTCCAACTGTCGTAACATGTTACCATTAGCCCGTTCGCTACCCTATCCACCAACAACAACACCACCAAGAATAGCCACCAGCATCACCGTGAGCCACCAGCGCCACCAGGTCAGCTTCCTTCTTCTTCTTCTTCTTCTTCTCCAACCGTGTCCACCACTGTTCACGTAACATGTGAACAGTGGAGAGTTCTCCACTATTCACTAGGCTGGGCAACGCCAGCCTAGACCAAAAATGTTGGGCCGAGTCCAAAAATTTCCAAAAAAAATCCTTTCAAAAAATTGTGATTTTCCCGCATATTTTTTTTATTAATTTTGCTTAATATTGGTTTATATTTTTATACCATAAAGATACAAATTCGGTATTAAAATACCCGGCTTTCATCAAAACATTGCAAAAAATTATAAAACAAAAACAATATTTTATTTTCATGCATACGGCCAAGTCTCTTAAAGATAAAAAAAAAAATCATTTCATTTTTTTATACAGAAAACACAAAAAAATCAAAAATATGTTTTGGCATGCATTTTGGCTTTAATAACAAGTTTATTAGAGTCATGAGAACTAGGCCAATATTTCAAAAATTCTAAAAAAAAATTGTTTTCTTTTAATATCTGGGATAATGAATTTTACACGTAAAATGTATTCCTGATATTAAAAGGGTATTTCTTTTGTTAACATAGAACGATTAGTTTTTTTTACATGATAAGATAAAGATCTCCTTACCGATGAGGCTTTTCTTAAACTCTAGACAGACCAACAATTAGAAAAGATAACAATACCTTAGTTTTTTATTAGACAATCAAACAACGCAGCTTACCTTAGGTAAGGCGTATTTAAGGTGCTAATATCTACCCCATTTTCCCGATTACCTCAAACCTACCTGATGAAGTGGAATATCATCGCGACGCCGCACATGTGTGATAATTTTCATGTCCAAATTAGGCTCAAAAGCTTTCATTTTAAAAAGTTCCTTATTTTCCATGATATTAACATATTCATTTCCCAATTAGGTTTCAAAATTTTATTTAATCAACGATTTATTAGCAAGTGAAGTAGTAGTTCAATTAACAATAATCAAGTGGTAATGAGTCAACTAGAAGGAGAAGACATTCATGGTTCGAATCCTACCACTTACATTTTTCAACCCACATATAAATGTGCGATCGACTGGGAACCTCAAGTTGACAGACTCTCCCTTGTGGTTTAACTCTTAGGAGTGGTCAACCACCCTTGGATCGCGTCCAAAAATGTGTTCATGATATAAAATAAAATGATTTATTAGATAGGCCAATTTAGATTCCTATTTAAGCACTTTTATATGATATATGTGTAAGGCTTTTTGACATTCATAATTTATCAAAGAAGAATTCTCTCTTCATTTCAACCCTAATTTAAGGTTTGCAAAACCCCTCTTTATCTCTTATAACTGAGATTGTTTTCATACCCAATTTAAGCACATAAATTGTTTTTTCAAAGTATTATTTGTATTTCTTATTGTTTGCATATTCATTTCCTAATTAGGATTGGAAATTTTATTTGATATGGGATTTATTAGCTAAGTTAGATTAGCTTCTTATTTTAACACTTTTATATGCTATATGCATAAGGGATTTTAACATTCATAATTTATCAAATAAGAATTTTATCTCGATGGTTTAATAATAATTTAAGGGTGGTTTGCGTAACCCTGAATTATGTGTTACAACATTAGTTTTAATGCCTAGAATAGGCTTAAACGTTGTTTGTTCACAATATTATTTATTTTGGTTGTTATTTTATGGATTCATTTCCTAATTAGATTTGAGGATTTTAATTAATCTAAGAATTATTAGCTAAGTCAATTTAGCTTCCTATTTTTAAACACTTTTGAATGCTATTTGTGTAAATCTTATTGACATTTATAATTTATCAAATAAAAATTCTCTCTCTATAGATTAGAAATAATTTTAAGGTTTGTGAAATCCTAATTTCTCTCTTACCACTATGATCGTTTCCATGCTCAAATTAGGATTGGAAGTTTTTGTTTCACATTATTCTTTATTTTCCTTGATATTGACAAATTCATTTTCTAATTAGGTTTCAGAATTTTATTTAATCAAAGATTTATTAGATAGGTTGCTTTAGATTTCTATTTAAACACTTTTATATGTTATATGTGTAAGGCTTTTTAACACATAATTTATCAAATAAGAATTCTCTCTCCATTTTAGATGTAATTTAGGGTTTGCGAAACCCTTTGTTTCTCTCTTACAATTGAGATCGCTTTCATGCCCAATTTAGACACATGATTTATTATTTTTGAATTATTCTTTGTATTCCTTGTTGTTTACGAATTCATTTTCTAATTAGGATTGGGAATTTTATTTATTGTGGGATTTATTAGCTGTCATTTTGCTTTCTATTTGAACACTTTTTGTATGCTATATGAATACGACTTTTTAACATTCATAACTTATCAAATAAGAATTACATCTCTACAATTTAGTTATAATTTTAGGGTTTGCAAAACCTAGTTTCTCTCTTACGAATGAAAGTTTACATGCCCAAACCAGGCTTAAACGTTGTTTGTTCACCGTATTTTTTATTTTGCTTATTATTTATTGATTCATTTTCTAATTAGGTTTGAGGATTTTATTTAACCGGGAAATATTAGCTAGGTTAGTTTAGCTTCCTGTTTAAACACTTGCGTATGCTATTTGCGAAAGTTGAAATTCATAATTTATCAAATAAGAATTCTCTTTATATATAGTTTGGCAATAATTTTAGAGTTTGTGAAAGCCTAGTTTCTTTCTTACAACTTTGGTCGTTTCCATGTCCAAATTAGGCTTGGAAGTTTTTGTTTCACAATATTCTTTGTCTTCCTTGTTATTAACGGATTCATTTCCTAAATAGATTTCATAATTTTATTTAATCAAGGATTTATTAGAAAGATCAGTTTAGATTTCTATTTAAAATCTTTTATGTGCTATGTGTACGGCTTTTTGACATTCATAATTTATCAAATAAGAATTATCTCTCTCTTTTTTTGTTGTAGTTTTAGAGCTTGTAAAATACGTGTTTCTCTCTTACATCTAAGATCATTTTCATGCTTAAATTAGACATAAAATTTGTGTTTTTCTTTTTTTAAGTACTATTTGTATTCCTTCTTGTCTATTGATTCATTTCCTAATTAGGTTTCAAAATTTTATCTAATTCGGGATTTATTAGCTAGGTGAGTTTAGCTCCCTATTTTAGTACTTTTGTATGCTCCATGCATAAGGTTTTTTAACACTCATAATTTATCAGGTAAAATTTATATCTCTACAATTTAATTGTGATTCTAGGGTTATGTGATTCTAGGGTTCGTGAAACCCTAGTTTATCTCTTACAACTCACGAACCCTTGTTTATCTCTTACAACTGTGAGCTTACATGCCCAAACTAGGCTTAAACATTGTTTGTTCGCGTATGTGTATTAGTATGTTTATTATTTATGGATTCATTTCCTAATTAGGTTTGGGAATTTTATTTAACCCGAAAATTATTAGTAGGGTTAGTTTAGCTTCCTACTTAAATATTTTTTTATGCTATTTGTGGAAGCCTTATTGACATTCATAATTTATTAAATAAAAATTCTCTTTCTATAGTTTAGCATTATTTGGGCTACGAAAGTCAAAAAGTCTTACACATATATAGCACATAAAAGAGTTTAAATAGAAACCTAAACTAATCTTTCAAATAAATCCAAACTAGTTTTTCTTACAATTATAATCATTTACATGCTCAAATTAGACTTAGAAGTTTTTTTTCATAATATTTATTGTTTTCCTTGTTATTAACGAATTCATTTTCTAATTAGGTTTCATGATTTTATTTAATTAAAAATTTATTAAAAAGATCAATTTAATTTCCTATTTAAATTTTTTATATGCCATGTGCACAAGGCTTTTTGACTTTTATAATTTATCAAATAAGAATTTTCTCTCTCCATTTCAATTGTAATTTTAGAATTTGCAAGAACTTGTTTTTCTCTTACAACGGAGATCATTTTGTCCAAATTTTACATATAAATTGTTTTTTTTTTTGAAGTATTAATTGTATTCCTTGTTTAAAGATTCATTTTCTAATTAGAATTAAGAGTTTTGTTTAATCTGAGATTTATTAGCTAGGTTAATTTAGCTTTCTATTTTAACACTTTTGTATGTTTTATACATAAAGCTTTTTGACATTCATAATTAAAACCCTAGTTTCTCTCTTACAACTGAAAGTTTTGATTTCCAAATTAGGCTCAAACATTGTTTGTTTACAATATCCTCTTGCTTATTATTTATGGATCCAAGTCAAGGAATTATTTAGCTAGGTTAGCTATGCTTCAGAGTGTTTTTTTTTTTCTTTTCATTTTACTTGTTATTTATTGATTCATTTACTAATTAGGTTTGAAAGTTTTATTTAATCAAGGAATTATTAGCTAAGTCAGTTTAGCTTCCTATTTAAACACTTTTGGATGCTATTTTGGGGTCTAAAGGTATATTGTCACGTGCCAATGCACTCCAACCTCTTCTAAAGAGTTCCGAGGAGTTTTGTTAAAAACTACGAACTTTTTCAAGTAAAAGAGCTTCAAGTTCCCACAAACTTCTCGTGTCCAAGTTCGTTAAAAATAATAATGACAAAAAATTCTCAAATCGACGGCCATGCGAGATCCATATATCCAATCTAACTCCAGTGCAATTGAGTAAATTTGATGTACAATATTTATGGAGAAGTTAAATAGTCGAACAATTGCATGATATTGTAAAACTAGAACACCAGAAAAAGCCTTGGAACATAATTATACAAGATGCTTATCCGTTTCAAGACATTTCTGATAAATAGACATGCAATCGTTCAAAAGAACGTATCATTTGACAGGAACAAACTATAGAACCTTAGCTAACACATTACACAAATCTGTTAGTTAATTGAACTGAATCAAAAGGGGGAAGGGAAACAAGAATGTAAAAAAAGGGCCTAATTAAAACATCGATCTAGGTAGACATCATGACATGATCACTTGACTGTAGTGCTTGAGTAGCAAAGAATCTTACATCAACATCTGGGTCCTCACTTAGCTCAACCAAACATGGACGAATTGTCTTCTCCACAACCTGCATTGTTAGAGAACATTGTTAATACCTTCTGATACGGCAAGCAGAGTAAAAATAAATGAGTTGAACAGGGAGCCTGACTCGAATAATAGAATGATTTCTCTTCACCTTACCTTGAACATACTAATCTGGTTTAAGAATTAAATCTTTTGAAATGAAGAGCAATAATGTTTTCAGAAACAAGGTAGAAATGTCAACTATTGTACTTACAGACTGATCAACTATAGGAATAAGTGATTGCAACACCTTAGCCACATTAAATTTGATGTTGGGTACCCTGTGACACGCAACTCTCTGCTCAATCCAAGTTATAACAAACAAATCAAACAAATTAAGCTTATGCAAGCAACTAATTCACCTGTCTTTTGATGCATTGATGACAATAGGAAGAAGCTGGGAACAGGTAATTTCCGACCCCATTACAGGAGAGAGTAGAGAAACTGCATGTAAAATGGTCATCCGATACAGATAGTGTGGGTTGTTAATCAGGTCCAAAACCTGTCAGCCAAAGTCAAAACAGTAGGTCAACTGACTTGGGAGGGTTCGGGTGGGGGGGTATAGAAGTCCCAATCTATATATGCTGGCCAATGTGCTTTTCTTGTTCTTTCCCTATGCTGTTTTCCACTACCAAAAAGTCCAAAGGATTAGCCTCATATTTCTCCATAGATACGCTTTGCTCATATCATGTAACATTTTTACTAAGAAAGAGAAATGAAGGCATGGTGATAAATAGTGTGACAACTGGCAAACCTGAGGAACTATGTGCTGCATTGCCCAATCTGGGCCAAATTCTTCAGCAAGGCGCTTCACATTGTTAGCAGCAGCATCACGAATTGAGTAAACCTATAAAGATAGCTAATATAGTTAGTTAAAAGCATATTGCAAAAATAAATAAGAACACTATGCTTGAAAATTATAAAGAAAAGCCATAAATCAAATGATAAGATACCTACCTTCTTCCACTAAACAGACCACGCATTATGCATATGATTAAATAGAGGGAGTGAGGAAAATGGGCTAAAAAAAGATAGAAGTAGAAGGAATCACGTTCTTGATCATATTTCATTTTGAGATAAACTTCAAGGGTTTGATGATTTTGTAATCTCAGCATCAAATACTTAAACGAGGTAACCAAGCATCTGGGAACCATTTGCTGATAATGAAAAGTGAGGTGGTCTCCAGCATTACTTCATATATAAGCAAAGACCAGGATAGGCCTCAGTACAAAATCACAGAGCTTGACAAACCTTATCTTTCAGCCATTGCATGCACAGAGCACCAAGCTTATCATCGAAAAACCCTACTCCCAACTGACTTGCCAGCAATGGTATGTATTCTATAATTGCAAGCCGAACTCTCCAATGTCTATCCTCTGCAAGCTCCACAATTGCTGGCAATAGAGATTGGGAAAGCAAATCAATTCCAATCACCTGCAAAGGAATTCAAACAATAAAAAAATCAGGCTAAAGTACCTTAAAAAGGAGAAAAAAATGCAGGTATGAATTGCAGGTCTACGTGAGGTTTACGAATAGATCACAAATTGTTGGCCCCAATTAACCCTCAAAATGTCATTTAGGAATCTCTGTCAAATCAGAATTGATAGGAATAGACTTTAAAGCTGCTTTCTTAATCCACATATTTGGGACACAATTTTGGTTTCGAGTTCAGTTATGCTAATTAGTGTTTACCAGATTAGGCAATATTTTATATATAGCAATAGTTTATATTTACAGGATCTTTGTGGTTGGTAGAGCAACGTTAGGGATTTATGTGGTTGGTGGAGCAATATTAGGGATTTTGAATGATTTGATAGAGAAAATCGTGCATATAATTATAATAATTAGGTTGCAAATAGAGAGAATTCTAACTATTTAAAGAGAGGCAAACCTCCATTGAGAGGCATTCAAACCAAAACCAATTTCAGTCTTCTTAATAATTAGCAGGTTCTCAAAAAATATATCCAAATGCTCTGCAGTAGACATTTTTAATGATTTGCCCACAGTGTCCAATAATGAACAAATCTTCAATCTAATAATAAGAAAGCAACTGCATTCATTTTGTCATAGGGGACATGATGCTATTCAGGTTCAGTCTTGAATTCCTTCTAGTAAGCATTCAGTTATGTATTTGAGATTGGTTGTTGATATAATTCAGTATATGGTTCAGCCTTGGGTTTTTCATGATGGGTCTTTACCTAGGGATGCATTCAGTCAGATTGAGGTTCTTATGGGATGGGTTCAGCAAAATTCTTTTGGTAGGTAATTCGACCAGATCAAGACAGGCTATGCATAGGATGTTTTTGGGCTGCAAAGGAAGTTTATTTAGAGTGTATTTTGGGTCTGATTTGGTCCCTATTAATGAAAATGGGTTTGGGCCATATGGGGTCCAAAGTTGGCTTAGGTTAATTAAGATGTTGGGGTCAAATCAGATTTGTTTGGGGTTGATTTCCTAATTCTACAAGACCATAAATCAGAAAAATATTCTCCTAAAATTCAAAGAAATTTCGTTCATTATTTTCCCTATTATTTAGGAGAATATTTATCAACAAAGGAGAAAGTTTCCTAATCAACAAAGGCTGTCAGATCTGATTTCCCAAGTTATGAAGGATTAATTAATGATTCACCTAGTCTATAAAAGGAAACTAAATTTGCAGGTATATAAGAGGGAGATTTTCTTCATTAATTGTTCATGTCAAACAAGGAAACCAAGCACAACAAAGTAAGAAGACTTCAGAATTAATTCCACATTTAGATCAAATTTGATTCTAGCATATTTAGAATATTAATTTTGGATTTTTATTATTTTGATTATTTTCTTCTTAGTCTTTGGTTTATTATTACTTATTTGGGTCAATTTTGTAAATGGACTCAATCAGCCCCACACATGAGGATCCATTAGGGTTATTTGAAGCATTATATAAGTGTTTTGTATGCTGAAAAGCAAGGGGCCATGGATTTATGAAATAAACTTTTGTTTTGCTTGATGCAACACGTTATCTTTACCGGGAAAAAGATCAAATCTGACTTATCAAGGTATAACTGACCTTGAGGCATCATTCGATTCAATTCGAATAGTGGTGCCTTGAAATAGGTTTCCATTGCATCACACTTCTCAAGCCTGATTTTCAGTTTTCTTGGGGAAGTATCATCTTCGTTGGAGGTTACTTGACCACACGATCAAGAGGTACGCATCAGGACATTTAGGCGATCAATAAGAATATGGGAATCACCACCTAGTTTTGAAGGAAACTACATCTATAAACTAGTCTATGAGATTCTAAGAGTAAGGGAACTGATTATGCTAACTAGGAAGATAAACATCACCCAAAGGCATCCTACAAGGTGGTTGCTATAGGTTTCTTGCACGGGGAATCAATCATTCATCTATATTATTTGCCTCATTTGATTAAATTATCTAGCAATGTGTTATTTATTATTTGAGCCTGGATGTGTGGATGCTCCTCCAAGTTACCCTGCATTACCAGTGGGGTGACTCAACCCTAATTATGTGTCATTTAATGCTTCAAAGAAGTACTAATCATAAACAAAACTATTTCAGTTAGATTAGTCCTCATAATAATCTCCTAATTCTAGGTTCAATATGGTAAAGTTTAGAAGCATTTTGTAGTTCATTTTTACAAATGAGTGGTAATAAAATCACACTGCTAATTCTCATTCTGTGATGCAGTAAATTGTTTCAAGATCTCTCACAGAACAATAGCATGCATGAAGAACTTTCTAAGCAAATGAAGTTATGGAATCAATTTTAACAGCTTCCACAAACCTGATTGACTTGATCAAGTTTGCTGATAATATTCAATCTAACATCAGGAAATTCATCTTTCAATAGAGAGAGGAAAATTGGAAGCAGCTGCTCAATTGTTGCATCCTAGCACCATCAGCAGAAACTGTGCTAAGTACAGTGAAAGATACAAGCATGCTTCTTTGAGGAACAAATACCATAGATTGCAATAATAGTGAAAAAACTTCTGAAAGCCAATGGCAAAGCAGCAAAAACTCAAGGATCAATGTCCTCCAGGATAAATAGAAAACCAAGAATACAAATAACAAAGAAATCTACAAGCTAAAAAGGCTACTATAATAATGACATAATCAATGTTCTTGCATTATCCACTTGCAAAAAGCCATGCTAGCTCATGCTCTAGTTCAAATTTTAACTAGATCAGCAGATAAGGTGGTAAGAAAAAAACAACTCATGTACGTTAGCAAAATCATCAGTAAGGTGGTAAGAATACAAATAAAAATGACATAACCAATGCTACTATAAGAATGACAGAAATCTACAAGCTAAAAAGCTACTATAATAATGATACAATCAATGCTCTTGCATTATCCACTTGCAAAAAGCCATACTAGCAGCTCATACTCCAGTTCAAATTTTAACTAGATCGACAGATAAGGTGATAAGGAAAAAACAACTCATGTATGTTAGCAAAATCATCAGCAAGAAAACATGAAATTCCATTTGACAGAATACTAAAATTAAGCAGTTTCCAGAAAAAGATCTTCACATTTTATCTGCAATTGTTTCTGATAAACATCACATAAGTTTATGCTGCACCAAACTCTACTTCAATAGAAACGTATGAACAAATAAATGAACTCCACTTTCCTTCTTGCTAATGAACGACATGATACTTACCTTCCCCAAAACAGGAGCCATTCCCATTATAACGGAAGCCAAAGCAGAACGAACATGTTGGGATGAATCTGTCGATAAATCCTACAGAAGACAGAGAACAAATTATAGCTACCAAAAGCAAGTGCTATTTAAACTGTAAAAATACCAGAAGAAAGCTATATGATTAAAAAAATAATTTTGCAAGAATAAAATTGAATTATTTCGCGTGTGTATACTTTTACACAAGGAAGAATATGCTGAATTGCAACTTCTGGATTCAAAATCCTGCAAAACTTAGTTACTTTTCCTGCTGCAGCTATACGTACTTCAGCTTCATTATCACGAAGTAGCCGAACATATGCAGGAACCAGGTCAGACCTGAAATATCAAAGTCAAATATATGAACTTAAATCCAAGGAACAGGTCCATTAACTATTAAAGGATCTATATATATATATATATATAAAAATCAATAATTAACCAAGTAATAAGCATTTAAGAGCATTTTCCTACATTATTTAATCATAACAACTTAACCTTTGACGTTGATTTTGGATGAAGGAGAAAAAAGAAGCAACTAGATTGCAGGACATGCAATCCATTTCAAACAAGTAACAGCTAATCCAAGGTTTTAAAGTGATTGCCTGGTAGGCTCAGGACCAACAGCTTCACAGAGCTCATACAATTGATTAATCCATTTCAAACAAGTAACAGCTAATCCAAGGTTTTAAAGTTATTACCTGGTAGGCTCAGGACCAACAGCTTCACAGAGCTCATACAATTGATTTGCAACCATGTAGCGAACACGCCAAGACTTATCCTGCTTGGGAAAATATTTGGATCATGCATAATGGTCAAAACAAAAACCATGAACCGAGTTTTCCATTTAGTCATGAGATGACAATATAAAACAGAAGATACATTTTTGTCCACGCATTGTTAAAAGCTTGGATCATGGATAACCACAATACAAAGAAACTAACAATTAGAAAAGCTGAACTATGTTATACCTGTGAGAAATTAACTATGACTGGAAGGATATGCGCCACACAATCTTGGGGCTCCAGCAATTTTCCAAGAGCTGCACAACCATCAACAGCCAATAATCGAACAGAATCTTGATCTGAAACAAAGACAAATGGAGACATGGTTATATTTGCACTCCATGACAAAGAAAAAGAATACTGATGCCAATTATGAAATTGGATAAACATAAAAGGTTTCATTTCTATTCAGAAGAAAAGAGTACAGGTCAGAACCTGTTTATGATTTTTAATCGATTAAAGTTTCCTAGGTTTTGCTGTATTTTTAAAAAGATGAAGAGAGAAAGGACTCAGAGAAGTACAAAAATTACAAAGAATAACAATAATCAATGACATGGCCTATCGGATAGGTTAACCAAGATTTTATGGATTTTCAATCTAACAAAAACACAATTGGGAGGCACTTTATCCTAGACCATTTAGAAAAAGCAAATGTTCATAAATATATAGAAGACAGAATGTAGAAAACAAAATTGATAAAGATAAAAGCTGGAATTCAATTTCGTTATTGCACTTTAATGTTCTACAAAACATACATCAAGAGGCACAGAATGGAATCAAAAGCAAAAGAATTCATTTCCTGGAATAGTTTTATTCCAAAACCTGAAATGCATTCCGTAGTTTTAAAGGCTTAAATGCATATTCCCTAGTCAGAATCAAAATCAGCCAACACAATAATGAAAGCAAAATCAACTAGTTAACACAAACATAGAACTTGATTAGAGTAAAAAATGGAAGTATGTCCATACCATCCTGAGTCAAATCCTCAAATATAGACATGATATCAGTCTTCAAATGAACAGGCTCAACAGTAGCAGCAAACTTTCCTAGATTAGTGGCAGCAGATCTACGAACCATGGGCATATCATCTTGACAAAGCTGACTGTATAGGGCTCGTAATTCAGTCTTTAAAGTCTCTGGAGCACTGGAATAAGCAATATGAAACAAACCACAGGACGAAACCCGTGCAGTAAACCATTCACCCGCTGCCAATCTCTGAACAGTAAAGATCACATCCCGTCAATATGTATCAGTAAAAAAACAAACAAAATTATCAGCAAAATCCAAACCTTGACGAGCGGAATAAAATGGTCGACTAAGTCTTGCTCCATCATCTGTGTTCCGATTCTACACAAAGACTCGACTGATTTATCTCTAACACAAGTTTCCTCGACGGTGCAGAGCGTCTCGAGAGGCGGAAGTAGCACATTGGCATACTCAACACCGCCAACATAGGGAATAAAAACTCCTAATTCATCAGCCATAGCGAGAAGCACTTCGTCGTCGTCGTCGTTATTCTCGCTTAGGAAAGGAATTAATTCCTTGCGAGTTCGCTCCTCGCCGAGGGCACGAGCGATGGTAGAAAGGCGACGAATTGAGTTCAATCGGAGCTGAATGTCCTCGTTTTTTAACTCGTCGATTAGAACGGCGATCGGGTATAGAGGCTCGTCGATCGTCGCCATCTTGCTAGAGATCTTGTTGCAATTGCAAAATTCTAAAATTACAATTAGAGTTAGTTATTAATGAATAATAATTAATGAAATATCTGAATCTAATTAAAGAAAAGAAAAGAATATAAAGGTTTTGGTGTTGGTACCGTTAGAAATGGAGAGACGAAGGTTTCTTCTTCGATGGGATGGGATGGGATGGTGGATCTGTTAAATGGATAGACTTAATTTTTTTTGTTAGTGTTTATGCTTATGGAGAGAGAGATACAAAGCAATTCGTTTGAGGTAGTTTTTTTAGTAGTATTAGTTTCTTCTTTTTTTTTCCAAGCAGTAATTACTACTGTTTGTTTGTTTAAATTTTATCTAGCTATTTGATTCCTATTTTACCGCATATTTTTTTTCTAACAAAAAAATTAAATATATAGATTTTTTTTTATGTGTTTTTTTTTATAAAAAGTTTTCAAGTATAAATTATAAAATTTTATACATATTTTTAATTAAATAAATTAAAAAATATTTATTTTAATAAATAAAAAAATCATTAACAATAACTAAAGGTAAAATTAAAAAAATCAAAAAATATATGTATATGATATTTGACCTTATAACACGAGTTATTTATCTAATTTGTTTAATAACTTTGTTTATCAAAATAAATTTTCGATTAAATAGAAATATACAAACAAATGAAATTGTTTAAATAAAACTAAATGGAAAAAAAATATTATACAAAGTTACATTTGTTAGAGATATTATCAAAAAACAAATATGCTTTATTTTTAAAAATATAATTCATTTTTATA
>Ga0325411_1003235_pt1 | contig 18354 bp, 11 predicted proteins | sample PopdelMetagenome_13_FD_206181 | JGI IMG/M metagenome (GOLD analysis project Ga0325411, IMG submission 206181) | Populus deltoides microbial communities from Bellville, Georgia, United States - Xylem-PdIQD-R4 | ecosystem: Host-associated > Plants > Phyllosphere > Stem > Wood/Secondary xylem...
TCAGCCAAAAAAACATAATCCCGCGTTTGGGCTCCTTTTGAATGTTGACGCGTGCAATGACCGGAATCATCGGGAGAAAAAAAATTAAAAACATTCAGAAAGAGGAAGATAATCTATTTCACCCGCGTACTCACGCAGGTCAAACTAGAGTTGGAGGTTTTTTCAATTTATTTTTTATATAAAAAATTTTAAGTATAATTTAAATAAATATGTAAGTAAATTAAATAAATTGAGAGTTATCCATACAAATAAATAAATAAAAAGTTATAAACAATAACTAAAAATAAAACTGAAAAAATCAAAAGATATAAATAGATCAAGATATTTGATTTTACTATATCTTTTTTTTATTAACGTGGGTGTCTGGGTCATCTTGCGCGCACCTCGACTAATTCTACAGGACTTGAAGTTAACAACCATGTAAGTCTCCAGTGACATAAGTTAACGACCATGTGGATACTTCTCATACTTGCAATTCTCATACTTGCAAGACACTATTATATATGCATATGATACAAAATCATCCACCCTCATGTGTAGATGTATCTCTATTTGGAAAATGTGAGGAGACAAGGAATTCTTGTCTTTTATTAGTGAAAAATAAAATAGAAGTCGCCACCTAATATTTTGATTACTAGAAACCCTAACTTGTCTTAGAGATCGGATACGGAGACTGGTTGCGTAAAGGGAAGGTATTAACACCCCAACTACGCCTTACCTGAGGTAAGCTACATTGTTTTTTTGTCTGATAAAATTTAAGGTCTTGTTGTGGTTTCTAATTGTCAGTCTGTCTACGGTTTAAGAAAAGTCCTCCTCTGTAGGGAGATTCTTATTGTATCGGGTAGACACCTAACCGTTTTATGTCATCAAAAGAAAAACCCTTTAATATCATGAATATATTTTACGTATAAATTTGTAATCTCGGATACTAAAACAAAACAATATATTTTTTTTTGGAATTTTTAAAATATTGACTAAATTCTTGTAACTTTAATAAACTGGATATTAAAGTCAAAATGCATGATAAAACATTTTTTTTTTGAAGTTTTCTTTGTTGTATGAAAATACAATATGGTTCTTTAGCTTTGAGAGACTTGACTATATGCATGAAACAAAAACATGTTTTTTTATTTTGAAAACCAGGTATTTTAATGCTAGATTTGTATTTTTACAGTGTAAAAATATAAACCGATATTAACCAAAATAGATAGAAAAATAAGCGAGAAAATCACTAATTTTTTTATATATACTTTTAATTGGAATGGGCCAGCACCGGCCCAACATAAAAAAATGGACCAGCACCGGCCCAAAATTATAATTAGTTGGTTACTGTGCATAGTATAGTAACCAGCTAATTATTTTCACGTTCTGCAGAACGTGAATTGCTCACGTTCTGCATGCAAATGAGAATAGATAATAAGGAATAAAGGGAGAAGATTACCTGGAATGAGGGAGCGTGGTTGCTAAGCTAACGGTGGCTCGCAGTGGTGGCGGCGGCAGCAGCAGCTGCAATGATTCTTCTTTTTTTATGTAAAGACACCAGCCCTTGCGTCTTCTCCTTCTCTTTTTTTTTTTTTGTTTTCACTCTCGGTTCTCTCCTCTCTGTCCCAGTGCTTCTCCTCTCTTCTATCTTTATTCCTATGTTTTTTCTTTCTTTTTCTCCCCTGTTTTCCTTTCTTTCCTTTCGGTCTCCGCCAATTGCCTTCCTTCTTTTTTCTTTTTTTTTTTTTTGCTCTCACTTCCCCTGTATTTATAAGCAAATACATGGGGAGAAAGGTCTACTACCCTTGTCCAGTCATGGCACAGGGGTAGGGTGGCCGAGGCGGCCACTATGCAGCCGCCCCAGGATTGCCTGAGAGGTACATCCCCTCTGTGTTTTTTTTTCACCACCTCGTGGTAGGCCACAAGTCAGAGTTTAGGCAAGTAAGGGTTGTTGGTCGGCGTCTTTTTGGGTCTTTCAGAGAAAGAGGGAGGAGAAAAGCAGGGGAAGGCTGCTGCTTCTTCTTCCCCTACCTCACGCATCCAGGGGAAGAAGAAGACCCACAATGCGCTCAAAACGGCACCGTTTTGGGCTTCTCTTTCTTTTTTTTAATGAACAATGGATGAAACAGCGTCGTTTTAGACAAAACACGCCGTTTCATTTAAAAGAAAATGGCAGCAAACTCGTGTTAGAGTCCACATCAGTCCTCAATTGCAATTTTGACTTTAAAAATCAATGCAATTGCATCCCTGTCAAATTCAATCGTCGGCCTTGAAGTTAGCTGCCTTTTTCAAAATGGTTCTTAGTCATGAATTTGTGCAATTGAACCCTCCATTGATCAATAAACTTTTAATTTCTTTAATTTGGCTCTTTATTCGGTCAATTACAGCCCCTCTATTTATACGCCTTTTTTAGTTTGGTTCTTAGTTTCGGATTTCTTCAATTAAGTTCCTAATTGGCCATCAAACTTCAATATTTATGTAATTAAGCCCCTAATTTAACCAAATCAACTCTCAAAAATTATAATTTGACCCCAGAACTTTAATTTCTTCCAATTAAAGCCCAAATTGACTTCAAAATCAATTTTTCGTGCAATCAAACCCTCCATAAATTCAATTAAACCTTTCATAAATTTAATTGAGTCCATAAACATCTGATTTTGGATTTTTCTTCCTCAAATTGAATTTTCTTTGTCAACAAGACTCTCATCAGTCAATAAAATACTGTTAAATTTTAATCTTTGTATTTTTTTCACATCTTTAACCAATTTTAAGTTATTTTCTAGGCGTTTTGGCATCATCTTCTCACTGCCTATTTTTTTGGGATTTCTTCTAACTATATTTTTGTTTTTTTTGTTTTTTCTTCTTTTTTTTGTGCGGAGACCCAAAAACGGATTACAATTATATATATATATATATATATATATATATATATATATTGTCGATACACGACGTCGGGCGACGGCTCCCGCTTTTTGTTTATTTAACAAAAAGGGTTTCTTCTCGATTGGGGGAAATAAAAATTTTATTGGAGTCGTCATCTAGTAATTTGAGGGAACTAGAAATCCCAAATTAGACACGAGTCCCAGAGATTTGGATACGGGGTTAGTTATGATTAAGGGAAGGTAGACACCACCCTTAAAACATCCTTTCAAAAGAAAGGTTACCCTTACTTGTGTGTTTTTTATTTGATTCAAATGCAATTATACTTTGGGCTTATTTGTAAATTTTTAAAAATGATTAGCGTCGGTCCCTAAAAATAGGAGACACGTTAAAAATGACACCAGTCACTAAAAATTAGGAGATTCGTCTAAAATATTGACATTTGCCCCTAAAAAGGAGAGTCACGTCTGAGTTACCAAAAGAAATAATGGATATAATCCATTATATTTTGGGTTTATTGGTAATTTGTTTTTTTTTTAAAAATGGTTAACGTCGGTCCCTAAAAATAGGAGACACGTTAAAAATGACATCAGTCCCTAAAAATTAGGAGACTCGTTTAAAATATTGACGTTTGTCCCTAAAAAGGAGAATTACGTCTGGGTTACCAAAAGAAATAATGGACATAATCCATATTTGGTATTTACATTTTTGACATCGATCCTTTTTTTAAAAAAAGAGATGTGTTGACTTTGGTTTTTGTATTTTTTTACAACATGCAAGAAAATTTACAAGCATTTATATATAAAAAATACCATTAGAAACCCAAAAAATTACCTGAGTGTCACTGTATAGGTAAAATACTGAAATACCCTCGAATTTCTCCAAAAATTACGAAAATGCCACTGGCGGCGCGTGTGGCACACGCGCGGCTACTGTTGGCAGCGGGGAGATTTTCCGGCGAGATTTCTGGCCAACCGATGGTCGATCCTGGTAGATCTGATGTCGAGGATTCTGATGGTGGTGGTCGTTACAGTCGTTGATAGCTGATGAGTGAGAATCGACGACTTGAAGCTTCGGTGGCAGCCGACGATCGCGGCCGTTTTCCGGCCAAATGGGGCGGCGAAAACACTGAAACCTGACGGGGTTTTGCTTTATATGAGAATATCAACCTTTCTGCGGTGTTTTGGAAGCTTTAGATGGCCGGAGATGGGAGATCGGGAGAGAGAGAGGGAGTCGCCGGCGAGAGGAGAGAGATGCTCTGGGTTATGCTACGGTGAGAACGCAAGCACGGTACACCGGTGAAGCTGAGGCCTGTGATCCGTTGGATCTCTGATGGAAAGCTCGTGCGGCTGTGATTGGCCCGATCTGCAGGTTGATCGGACGGTCCGGATGAACAGAGGTGAGATCGGGTGCGACGCGGTGCACCGAAATATCAGTACACCCTGTGATGTGGCGCAACGGGATCTAATATTGCAAGGGCTGAGATGTGTCTGGGTTTTAATCTGGTGTGATAAGCCCTATTGTATTTATTAAATCAACGGTTCAGATCTAAACACTATTAGATCTAACGGTTAGGATATATTTGATATTTTTCATATTGTTTTTAATAAAAATCAATATCCTACTCTCATGAAGAAATAGTAAAAAAACCTGAATAGTATGTATGTATTGTAATCTCTCTTCTCTCTTTTTTCTTTTTTTCTTTTTTTCCTCTCATCCTCCTTTCTTTTTTTCTCCTGTCTTCTGTCCTCCTTTCACTGGCGCACTGTCACTGGCTATTTATAGCCAATGACAGGGACGTCCAAATCACCACCGATTTGCTTTGCTTTGAAGAAAAAATAGATCACTTGTTTTCGGTGCACCTGCTCCTTTGACAAAATTTTTTATTTTATTTTATTTTTATTTTTTATTATATATAATAATATATATTTATATAGGTAAAATTAAAAACTCAATTTAGTATTAGAAAAACCCGATTCAACCGCTAAAAATCCATTTTAATGACCGAAAATTATGTTGAAACACTGAGAAAAAAACTTTTGATGGGTATCAACCCGGTAAACCGGGTTTTGACAAAAAATAACAGTTTTGATCCACAATAGCCTGAAACTCATTTTTTACCCCGGTCGACATGGTTTGACCCGTATTGACTCGATGGACTCGGTTCCTATGGAAAGATGCGGTTTACATGAGAAAATTTTTTTTATTATTTTTTTTAATTTTAAACTTTTTCTTAATTTTTTTATTTTTATAAATAATAATAGAAATAAAATAACATTCAAGAAAATCTTGGTAAATCCAAAATTGGGTTAAACATATATTAACATTAAATTAAAATTGCGTATGTGTCTATAATATTAAGAAAAATCAAAATGATGATTTGAAACATTCTTATTTAATTAGTAATTTTGTTATTTATTAGTATTATTTGACTGATTTCCTTTCCATTTTTTATGAAATGTTTAATATTTATCTATTTTTAAATGTTAAGATGTATAAAATTTTAAAATTTTATTTTAATAGCATATCCATAACGTATCTTATCCCAATATTTTAATAAATCAACATATCAACGTATCCATATGTGTGTTTGACGTCCATATTCTTTTTTTTTTAACCTAGAATTTCCTATTTAAATATAATATCTTTCTATTTGATGAACTGAAAAACAATTCTTCATCTTTTTAGATTTCTGAGTTTTACAAACACGTTTTAAATATTTTAATTTTCCTTACAAGTTTTTTATTGTTTTTCAAATGAAAAAAATAAATAAAATGATAAATTAGACAATACTTTTTTATATATATATAATATCACTAAAAACATTTAAAAAAAATATCAACACAAGTTAACTCAAGATTTTGACCAATCACATCTAATAAATTCCTTTTAATTTTTGTAAAACTCGGTTTAAATTATTAATCAAGTCAAATCAAGTTAATAATGCAAGGATATCAATTTTAAAAATTAAAAAAGAAAGTGCTAAAGAAAAGTTTTTGCTGTTGTGCTGAATATGGATCAGTACGAAGTAGCCCAGAGAATTTAAACCAGAGTTCTCTGTACTAAAGAAGGGAAATGATCATCAAGTCAGGTTTATCTTGCTGCCCATCATTTTCACCATGGGAGAAGATTATATTACTTTCATTTGCTGTCATTGTCCTTTTCTTTAGAGCAAGCAAATATTCTAGGGTGCTTTTTTCCTATCTAAAAACTTGTTATAAAAATATTTTAAAAAATTAAAAAATATATATTATTTTAATATATTTTTAAAACAAAAAATATTATATAATATTAACGAGCACTAAATATTACAATTTTTTACTGTAATTGTTTCCTAACCGTGTTATTTTTCAAAATAGATTTATGTATATGCTAGTCAGCTAAAAACATTCTTCAATTGAATACTTTATCTGATTAAGTCCCCTTCTAGAGCCTATTTGCTTTTTTATTTAAAAAAAAAATGAAATTTTTTTTTAAAATTTTTTTTCTTTATTTTAAATTAATTTATTTTTTTATATTTTTAACTCATTTTGATGTATTAATATTAAAAATAATTTTTTAAAAATAAAAATATATTACACTCAGTGTGGACCAATAGGCTCCGTATCAATACCATTCGAGTGTCCATAGAAAGCTGCCTTGCGCACAGAAATGAGAGAGAGAGCAGAAAGGCCAGAAAAAGACATTCAAGTTTGCATTTGCTAGGAGCGATACTTGACATGGTTTCCATCTTCAATGCCTGGTATTGATAGGACTAAAGAAGGGAAATACCAGGAGCATTAGCCTGTTTTCCCTAGATCAAATCACAGCACTTGGCGTACCATGCCATTCAGTCACTGGATCTATTTGAAGAATGGAGTTAACAAGTCAAGAGGTCTTGAGATTTAAAGAAAACATGAAAAGCCTAAAGAAAGCAAGAAAGCTGACAGAGGAAGTTTGAAGAACAACAAAGCAGTCTTATTATTTTGTGTGATTTCTACAGTATATATACATGGTTTATATAGAAAAGATCTTGTCTAAATAAGTAAACTGACAGACTAGCAACTAATATTTAGGACTTAATTACAAAAATTACAATCAAACTAAATCTCTAAGATATGATTTACAAATCAAGCTTTAATTGTTTTGATTCTGAATCTTAACACGCCCCCTCAAGCTGGAGAATGGATGTCCAAGGTTCCCAGCTTGCGCAGCAGATTATGAAATAACAGGCTATCAAGAGGCTTTGTGAATATATCTGCTATCTGCTGTGTTGAAGGTACATAAGTGGTCTTTATCAATCCTAATTGTATTTTCTCACGCATAGTATGACAATCAATCTCGATATGTTTTGTGCATTCATGAAATACAGGGTTGGTTGCGATGTGTAATGCAGCTTGGTTGTCACAGTATAGGAGGGTTGGCTGCGAGTGTGGTACCTGCAAATCACATAGGAGTTGTTTAAGCCAAACCAACTCACAAGTAAGCGATGCCATTGATCTATATTCTGATTCTGCTGAAGAACGTGATACAACCGACTGTTTCTTGCTCTTCCAAGATATGGGAGCTCCTCCAAGGAAAACACAGAAGCCAGTAACAGATCGCTTGGTTGTTGGACAACTTGCCCAATCAGCATCACAATACCCTTTCAACTGTAACTTTCCATGTGATGGAAACAAAATGCCTTGTCCTGGTGCCAGCTTCAAATATCGTAGGACACGGTGAGCTGCATCCAGGTGAGGTTTCCTTGGTTGCTGCATGAATTGACTGAGAACGTGTATTGAGAAGGCAATGTCTGGCCTTGTGATGGTGAGACATAGAAGATGGTCAACAAGGCGTCGATATGGTGATGGATCTTTGAGCAGTTCACCTTCTGAAGGGGTGAGTCGTTGGTTTTGTTCCATTGGAATTTTAGTTGTTCTTGACCCAATCATACCTGCATCTTTAAGTATATCAAGAGTGTATTTACGTTGGGAGATGGCAATACCTTGTTTGAAGTAGGCAACTTCAATTCCAAGGAAGTACTTGAGATTTCCCAAATCCTTAATCCGAAAATGGTTGTGAAGAAACCTTTGAAGTTTTCCAATTGTGGCAGTGTCATTTCCTGTGATGATCATATCATCAATGTAGAGTAGTATTGCTGTAAAGGAAGCACCTTGTACCTTAGTAAACAGAGAGTAGTCTGCTTTAGATTGTTGAAATCCAAAGCTTTTGATGGCTGTGGAAAATTTTGAGAACCAGTTACGTGATGCCTGCTTTAAACCATATATGGACTTCTGAAGCCGACACACAATATTCGCCCCTTGACGAGGAAGGCCAGGAGGAGGCTGCATGTAAACCTCTTCATTCAAATCACCGTGAAGGAAGGCATTTTGAACGTTGAGTTGATGTAAAGGCCAGTGACGGACAACAGCAACAACAAGCAAGCATTTAAGAGTAACTAACTTGGCAACATGGGAGAAGGTGTCTGTGTAGTCAAGACCTTCCAATTGTGTGTAACCCTTGGCAACTAGGCGAGCTTTGAACCAGTCGATGGTGCCATCAGAGTGGTATTTAAGCTTATATACCCATCTGCTCCCAATGGCACGTTTACCTGCTGGTAAGGGGCATAATGTCCAGGTATTGTTCAGTTCAAGAGCTGTTAATTCAGTTTGCATGGCATCCTGCCACCAAGGATCAGAGGTAGCTAGTGCAAATGATGTAAGCTCATTGTGGGCAGAAAGGCTTGTAATAAAAGCACGGTGAGAGGGAGATAAATGAGTATAAGAAATAAATTTAGATAAAGGATGGTGAGTACCTGAACGAGAACATGACGAGCCAGGGGGAAGCAAGGTGGTATGAAAGCAGTGATAATCTTGGAGGTGGGAGGGGCAGGTGTGGGTTCGAGTCCTTTGGCGTGGGAGAGCAGGCGGTGTGGAAACATGTGGTGAGAAGGGTGGCTCAACGAGGCTAGGGATGTTGGTAGGAGATGATGGCAGAACATGGTTTGAGGGAGGAGAAGGCATAGCAGAGGAAAGTGTGTCATTGCTGGAGGAGGATAGTAAAGGTAAGGTGGATGGTTCGCCTAAAAGAGAGGGAGGAATGGATAGTGTTTGAGGAGGAATAGGGGCTAAGAAGGGTAAGCTGGAGGTGTAGGTGTTTGGTTGATCGGACTGTGTGTCTTGTAGTTGAGTAGAGAAGGGGAATATAGATTCATGAAAAAAGATATCGCAGCTAGAGAAAAACGTGTGAGTTGAGAAATCATAAAGGCGATATGCCTTTTGACCCAAAGGATAACCCACAAAAATACATTTGCGTGCTCTAGAATCAAATTTGTGTGAGGGTGTAATAGTGGTGGCATAACAAAGACAACCAAAAACCTTCATGTGATGGTATGTAGGTATGGTATTATGCAGCTTCTCATAGGGTGAAGCTTTGGAAAGAATGGGTGTAGGCAAGCGATTGATTATATAGGCTGCAGTGAGTATACTTTCCCCCCAAAATTGAAGTGGCAAACAAGCTTGGAAGCGTAGAGCGCTAGCAACGTTTAAAAGATGACGATGTTTGCGCTCTACGACACCATTTTGTTGTGGTGTGGCTGGACAAGAGTGTTGAAAGAGAATTCCTAAACCATTAAAAAAGGATCGCATGGAAGTAAACTCACTCCCATTGTCTACTCTTACACATTTAACATTACATTGGAATTGTGTTTTGACAAACGCAATAAAGGACTTGAGTAAGGTTTGCGTTTCAGATTTAAGCTTCATAAGATGGATCCAAGTGTAATGTGAGTAATCGTCTACAATGGTTAAAAAATAGCGAGCACCTGAGTGTGTATGTGTGCGATGAGGACCCCATATGTCACAATGTATAAGATCAAAAGATGCATGTGAGGAAATAGAACTCATATTGAAAGGTAGTCTGGTTTGTTTTGCCATAGGGCAAATGTCACAATGCATAGCATGATTAATAGAAAAATTAGGAATCGTCTTAGACAAAAATTGTAATGGTGCAGCAGAGGGGTGTCCTAAGTGACAGTGCCATAAATCTGGGATGGTGGAAATGTGGTTGGCTTGAATTTTTTATGGTGGTTTGATAGTTGTGTGCTCAGATAGGTAGTACAAGCCGTTATGCACCTTCCCCAGGCCAATCATCTTCATCGTGTTCAGGTCCTGCAAGATACAGAAGTTAGGATGGAAAGTGATGATACAATTTAATTCACGGGTGAGTTTACTGACTGAAAGAAGATTAACTTGAAAGGATGGTATGTGAAGGACATTCTTGATGCACAAGTGTTAGTTAACTTGTGCATTACCAACTGACAAGGTTTTTACATGTGAGCCATCAGGTAAATGAACAATATCATGACGTGGTGTTTGAGATAGTAAATGAGAAGAAGATGATATATGATTACTGGCACCACTGTCAATGATCCATGCTTTATGACATTTAGAATTGTGTTTACCTGTCACATTTTTACTGGCACCACTGTCAATGATCCATGCTTTATGACATTTAGAATTGTGTTTACCTGTCACATTTCCACATAACTGATTTCTAACAAGTAATGCCCTTATTTGATTGTATTCCTCTTCTGTGAACTGAGGAAAGATCTGAAGCCCGCTTGCTGCCGTGTTGAGTTTGATTGCGTTACTGGCGTTATTGACTGCAAGTTGTTTATGTTGGTTTGGTGGTTTGATTTCTCTGCCATGAAATTTATGTCCTGGTGGAAATCCAATGATATAATAGCAACGGTCAACCATATGTGTATCTCCCTCACAGTGTGAGCAAAATAAAGATTTGCCCTTGTTGTTTTATAGTCGTGTGGATTGTCTGTTCTCTGTGATCCTTGTGTTTCTTTTCACATTCATGGCATGAATGGGGCTGTCATTGGCTTCAGTGAGTTTCCGTTGTTTTTCCTCTTGAAGCAAGAGTGAATATATTTTCCTGATGTTAGGGAGTGGCTGCATCAACAGGATCTGTCCACGGACAGCAGAATATGTATCATTCAACCCCATGAGGAATTGGAAAATTCGTTCATGTTCTTCTCTTTCAGCAATCTGTTTTAGTCCTGCACAGTTACATAAAGGTGGATCATTGTATGATCCTAATTCATCCCAAAAGGACTTGAGTGCTGAATAATAAGCTGTTATGCTCTGTTGTTGTTGACGATGTTCAACAATCCCTCGTTTAAGCTCAAATATGCGTGATAGATTTTCTTAAGAGAAACGCTCACTGAGATCTGCCCAGACATCAGCAGCAATATTAGAGAAGATTACAATATTTGTTAAGGATGGACTGATGGAGTATAGAATCCATGACTTTACAATCTGATTGCATCGTCTCCAAGCTTTATATTTAGGATCTGTCTCTGAAGGTGCTCTATATTGGCCTCCAGAGACATCATCATGGTGCGGCTCCATGTTGCATGATTGTCACCTTCCAAAAGTTGGGTGACAATGGCGTGATTGATGTGATCTGAGGGATGAATGTATTAAGGATCATAAAAATCCATTGTTTCTGACAAGTATTTTTCTGATGGTGTTTCTGTCATGGTGATGTTGGCGGAAGCAAAATAATGAGCAGTATTAGGTAATGAACCACTGCTCTGATACCATAAAGAAAGCAAGAAAGCTGACAGAGGAAGTTTGAAGAACAGCAAAGCAGTCTTATTATTCTGTGTGATTTCTACGGTACATATACATAGTTTATATAGAAAAGATCTTGTCTAAATAAGTAAACTGATAGACTAGCAACTAATATTTAGGGCTTAATTACAGAAATTACAATCAAACTAAATCTCTAAGATATGATTTACAAATCAAACTTTAATTGTTTTGATTCTGAATCTTAACAAAGCCTCCACTTCATGGAACAAAAGAAGGCTGGAGCTGGTTCCATGCCATGTTCTAATGAACTCTACTCTTCAAACCATGCATTGACAAATTTGCATGGTTGGTCTTCCACCAGCACTTTCAGAAAGCAAATCCGAGCCAAAATAAATAATCATCGTAGAAATGTAGCGTAGAAAAGATTGGATACGATGAAGTAACCAAGACTACAAGACTAGGAGATAACTTCTATTCAAAATTCACAAAAAGAAAACAACTTGAGAACATAAAAAAGTTTAATCCTTTCAAAGGATTTATGTTACCCTCCTCTATAAGAATTTCTTCATATTGGAAATTAGTGTGGTTTTGGGCACAGAACCAATAATTGCATCTTTCTTCTCCCCGTTTTTGAAGATCATGATTGTGGGGATGCTTCGAATTCCATACTTGGTTGTGGTAGAAGGACTTTCATCAGTATTCAATTTGAAGCACTTGAGCTTTCCATCATATTCCGTACTTTTTTCAGTATTCAATTTGAAGCACTTGAGCTTTCCATCATATTCCGTAGATAGTTCAGCTATTACTGGATGGATTATCCGGCAGGGTCCACACCACGGAGCCCAAAACTCAACCAGCACGGGCCCATCAGCCTCGATGATGAGCGACTGCCATGTTTCATCCGTCACTGCAGGAACTGAGATTTTGAAAACCAAGGAAAGATGTCAATTTTAACTGTGATGTAGAGAACTCATTTGGAGTGCATTGTAAGAAAGAATAACAGCAACAACATGATTAGAATTGGAGTGGGGTAAATAGAATTAGAGATTAGTGGCATAAATATTCAACTTATTTCAAGGGCAAGTAGCAACATGTAGAGGTAATTAAAATTCTAACCTGGAAGTTTCTCCTGCATAAAGGTCCATAACGATTTTTCATAAATATGTCAACCGCTCTGAGAGATATCTCAATAGAATAAATAAGATACAACTAAAAACAGTAGCATAATATTCAGTTTCACAGCAATCACCTTTCCTCCTTCCTCGAAGACTTTGTGAAGCCGGTGAACTTGTTTAACGTTTTCATTCATTCATTTCATTTTTCCAAATTAAACCATTTAGCTTCTTCCCACTATACTAGAAAATATATCATCCTGTCCCTTACCATGGTTTGAAAGATAAAGAGAGCTCTGGAATGCAAGGGCAGAATAGGTGACGAAAGACAATCAGTTTAGTTCCTTATATGACCAATTATTCGCAATTATATTTTAGAAGGATAACTGGAGGATATTCAGAAGGTTTTAATATGTCAGAAGTTATGAAATGTAGAAGTGAAAGGCCAGTTTTTTTGAGGTACTCTCAGACCAGCACCAAATCAGAGAATCAGATGCTGTTGCTTCACTCAGTTGATACACCAATATCCCCAAGAAAAAAGAGTCCAAATAACGAGATAAACAAGCCCAATTATTCTTTTTACTTTGAGCAAACAACAACAACTAGGAAGAATACGATTGACAAATAATACAACCAGGTTAAATAACATTTTGCCATCAGTAAATGAAGATAATTCAAGGGATCATGAAATAAATAACCATACAGGGGATGATCTGGGGGGCACGAGCATAATCAGGTAAGTGGGTCGTTTAGGGAATTGAGGGTACTAATACACTGAGAATTTGTGCTAGTTTGAGACCTAAATAGATATCTGAAAAATGCAGGCCCTAATCCAGTATTTCATAACCTTTGCGTGATATTGCAACCCAAACTAAGCCTTAAAGACACATGAGAAGTCCAGTCCCAGACTGGCCAGTTGAAGAGTTTTTTCATTTCAAGTATGAACTTGTTCCGAATATTCACTTTATACTGCCATTAGAATATGTCATGCAGGATTCTCAACCATGATCAAACTTGATTTTTCTAGGCTAGTGACCAAGCATGAGTTTGTCAAGCTAAATAAAGTTTCAAAGAAGTAGCTAAGTTAGCAATACAAAGTTCATGGGACTCATAGAAATATCAACCAGAAAAAATAAAATTCCAAATATCAGGCCACAGTGCAGTGTTTCTAGATTTGAATGGATAACTAGATAAGAAGAGGTGACTTATGCTTTCATCGAAACATAACTCAGGAACTCTAAAATCATATTTAATTGGTGAAACATTAAGTTTGGAATTGAAATCTTCATTTTCTTTACAACTTCTTAATTCTCTCTCTTATATGTACTTAATTTTATTAGAACTGTCATGTTGTGAGGTTAGTGTTTGGAGGCTAAACAAGGAAGAAGCGAAAGCATATCAATCCATTGGGTTTATTTAAGTGTGGATCAAATTTGTGAGCAGAGAAGGTTATGATTGTGATACTGTGATGGTGGTTTGTTTCAGAGTGGATCGGATCTGATGATGATCACTAATGGTGGATTTAGAGGGAAGAAAAGGCTGATCATCAATGGGTTGGTATGGGTTGTTGTGGTTGATTTGTCAGCTAGGAGTAGTTTGATGGTTATGTGACGTTGTTTTCTGGACTCTTTTTGCTACTGTGAGGCAGACTACGTGGCAACGAATTTTTATAGTTGTGTGTAGTTAAAGAGAATTTTAGAGATAATGCATAGAGATTTTTGTTGATAATAAGTCTACAATTATTTTGGAAAAAAAAAGTCACTTTTTTATAAGAGAAATGAGCATGCAAACATCGGATATCCCTCCATTAGAGAGCGCATAAGAAAAAAAGAGGTGTGGCTGAGTTATGTGAAGTTCATTAATTAAGTTGCATATATTCTTACAATTAAAGGTTTGAAATGTGAAGATTTTGCAAATTAAGAGCTTTGCTAGGACATATCTAGAGATAGGTTTAAGGAAGGATGTCGAGGGTAAATTTATACTATAATAATGTTTTATGTATATATATATAATTCAGTTCAAGCTGTAGCGGTTTTAACAACAAACAAACCGTTATTGTTAACCGTTATTGTTTATTAACTACCTAAGATTTGGAGCCATATCTGTGCCAAGCACCAAGTTCATTTCAACGGAATCGCACATGCTCATTTTAGATGACATCTCCATGGCCAGACATTCCTTCAACTCTCCCAAATTATCACTCATGTCCGGCCTTTGTCTTGAAGTCGGGGGCACGCAGGACAGTGCTATCTCCAGAGCTTTCCAAGCAAAATTAGTGCTGAATTCACCTTGCAGCCTTGCATCGATAATGCTCTGGATATCACCTCTTTCAACTAGAGGACTCACCCATTGAAGTATGTGAGTGTGGCCCTTATGGCCCCTTATTAAAGGCGGTTGACAACTTATTAGCTCACACAGAAGAATACCGAAGCTATAAACATCCCTTTTCTTATTTAAGTTTCCTGATGCTCGAAATCTGCATACAGAAAATAATGATAATTATTCTAGGATAACAAACACTGTGAGAAAAGATTAACATTAAGTTTGAATACGTACTTAGGATCAATGTATCTGGGTGTGCCTGCAGGATCAGTTATGACATGAGAGTCTCCTTCGGTTGCGAAGGCTTTGGACAGCCCGAAATCAGCAATCTTGGCTTGAAGGTTTTCAGTTAATAAGATGTTGGATGATTTCAAATCTCTATGGACTATTGGCGGCCTGCAACCATTATGCAGATATTCCAAACCTGCAAGTTTGATAAGGCCAGTTAATCCAACAAAGTTTGCAGAACAAAAATGAAGAAAAAATGATTCAGGCACTAGAGTCAAACCTTGTGCTGCGTCTACTGCAATTTGCAGCCTTTCCCTCCAATTCAACATATTTATGCTATTTTCTGCAGCCACAAAAACACACTAATATCATAAATTAAACAATAAACTTTGCAATGTGATGAATACAACAGGAATTATATTTCATTACACTTAGAAGTTCATCGGATGATTGTTAAATAATCATCTCAACCTAAAAGTTTAAGTCATTAAGTGAGATCCCAAGATATAATTTATATTATTCTCTAACACACCCTCTCAAGTGAAAGCCCTTTAAGCTTCAAACTTACACAGACTCATGCTACCTTGTGCTTAATTTTTATCGAATAGATTAGGAGTGGTGAGATTTGAACTCATGACCGTTTGGTTATCAAGGCTTTGATACCATTTCAAATAATAATTCCAATCTAAAAGCTTAAGCTACTAGTTAAGATCCCAAGATATGATTTATATTATACTCTAACAATGATAAATTCGTTTGGTTATCAAGGCTTTGATACCATTTCAAATAATAATTCCAATCTAAAAGCTTAAGCTACTAGTTAAGATCCCAAGATATGATTTATATTATACTCTAACAATGATAAATTCGTACAAATCTGAGTGAGAGTTCTATCTGTAAACTAGTTTGTGTCCCAAAAAAAAAGGAAGAATTCTATGTTTCTGTGAGTAATTCTATAAATACCTAACAATTGCTCCTTCAGGTTCCCATTTGCCATGTATTCATAAACAAGTGCCATATTTTCATGCTCATTACAGTAACCAACAAGGGACACCAAGTTTCTGTGATAAACAATCATAATAGTTCGACCTGCATTTGGAAACACTACTCTGTCATAGCAGAAAGAAAAATATTTGGTGCACCTCTCATGTCCTCTACAGGAAAGGAGAAAGCTAACTAATTTTTTACCTCCGCTAGAAATTCTTTATAACCTTGCCTTGAGGATTGAGATAACAACTTGACAGCAACTTAATGACCATCTTTCAGGTTGCCAAGATATACTTTTCTGAATCCTCCTTCTCCAATAATGGTTTGGAAATTATTGGTAATGCTAACTATTTTAGTGTATGTAAATGGTTGATTCTTTGATTCAGTGACAATTCTTTTCTGGATAAGCCCACTGAGGAAGATGATGACACATTCAATCTCCCGGCAAAGAAAAATTTCATTTTTTTTTTTTTTTGATAAAACGATAAATATTCCAATATTTTAACAGAGATACTAAAGTATGAAACTATATATGTCATCATATTTACATGTTAAAACTATGTTATTGCTTACTGATCGCATGTTGAATCGTATTCTCATCTGCTAATTTGCAGGAAGGAAATGAGGTATTGGGGATGGCATCCAGATTAGAATTATCATATGATAGGTAATATAAAAGTTGTTGGGAGCACATAATATGAATGATATGTATATATATATATATATATAATGAATGAAAAAACTGAAGTGCTTACATATAAGATAGACTCATAGAATAATATTCTATTAGGCTTTTAAGTTGAAGACAGAGTATGATCATATATATAAGCCATCGGATGATTTCACATAAAACACAAAGCATCTTCTAAGCCAAAATTACTCTATGTTATTCTAGGATTTAGTTAACACCACTCAAAAGAGAGGAAAGAATACAACAAAGATAAGTGAAAGAGAAAGAATTCACCTCTTTTCAACCTCCAGAAGATGGTTATAATGCTAAGGAGGAGGAGCACCGAAACTGATATGACAGATGCAATAACTGGAACAAGAAAACGTCACTACTTCTTTTCACATGTATCCATATTGCATAAATCCAGATTTCCATCCAAACTTGCATTAAGTAAAATATTGTCAGATGTAACTAAGAATCAATGATTATATACCAGTAACAAATAACCCAATCAGAGTGATCATGGTTAGCTTTAGAAAGTTAGCAAGATCACTGTGAAATATACCGAAGAATTGTATCAGTTACGTAATTCCTTAAACTCGTACTAACATGCAAAGGAAATGGATTTGTATAATCTATTTTCTGACTCCTCTTTGTTCCTTAACGTTTAATTTCAATTTATAAAAAAATGAAACAGTGTTCACTTCATATGTAAGAAAAGAAGTTAGAGAAGAACCAAACGAGAATGATTGTTTAATTAACATGCAGAGAAGTTGTAATCATTGAAGAGGGGGCAACTGTTGTAACTCATTTTTGAATCCTCGCATAAAATACAAAAAAAATCAAAATATTATCAAAAAATAATAGCAGTGAAAAGAAGATGTCGGAGCGCCTAGAAAATGGTCAAAAATTGGTTGAGGAGGTTCAAAAATACAAAGATAAGAATTTGACAGCAGATCGTTGACTGGTGAGAGTCCTGTTGATGAAGAAAATTCAATTTGAGAAAGAAAAGTCCAAAATCAGATGTTTATGAACTCAATGGAATTTATTGAAGTTCTAATTGAATTTATGGAAGGTTTGATTATAAGAAAAATTGATTCTGAAGTCAATTTGGGCTTTAATTGGAAGAAATTAAAGTGCTTAGGTCAAATTATAATTTTTACAGTTAATTTGGTCAAATTAGGGGCTCAATTGCACAAATATTGAAGTTTGATGGCCAATTAGAGACTCGATTGAAGAAATCCAAAACCAAGGACCATAGTGAAAAAGCACGCAAATTGAAGGGCTGATCTGAAATGGGACCCATTTTGACGCCAATTTTTGTTTAAATGAAACGGCGTGTTTTGGTCAAAACAACACCATTTTATGCGTTTTACTAGAAAAAAAAAGAAGAAGAGCAAACGGTGCCGTTTTGAACGGCACCATAGGCCTTCTTCTTCCCCTGGAGGCGCAGAGAACAGGGGAAGAAGAAGCATTCCCTGTTGGGTTGGTTGCCATTAATGTGCAACAACCATTGACAATTGCAGCAGCTGGAGCTGGAGTTGCACCAACCATGTGCACTCATCCAAGATGTCAAAGGTTGGCAGCCACCATTGTTGAAGAAGAG
>Ga0325411_1003236_pt1 | contig 18353 bp, 14 predicted proteins | sample PopdelMetagenome_13_FD_206181 | JGI IMG/M metagenome (GOLD analysis project Ga0325411, IMG submission 206181) | Populus deltoides microbial communities from Bellville, Georgia, United States - Xylem-PdIQD-R4 | ecosystem: Host-associated > Plants > Phyllosphere > Stem > Wood/Secondary xylem...
AGAAAGGAAGGCGGACAAGGTAAGAGCTTGGATGTGATGAACAACAGAAATGGGATGAACAATGAGATGGTGATGAACAAGACCCACACACCTTTGGGACTGAATTCTCCAAAAAATGGGAGCAAAAGTGATCGAAATTTACAATGTCAATTCAACTAGTCGTGTATTATTAAATTAAACTATAACTAAAAGGGTTTATTTTTTTTAATTGTGTGCAATTAACAGTAAAAAATGAGTTTTTTTTTATATTTTTAGAATTTTTTTAATAATTTTTTTTTTGTTTATGTTAAATTTTTTTTTATTTAGTTATCCGATTTTCATGACACGGATCCCGAGTTTAATAGGTTAACATGGTTTGACGAGTTAACTCATAAATTTGTTTTTTGCTTTTTTTTTTTCTTTTTAATTAATTTTTTTTTGTTTACTTTAGTTTGTTAATGTTAAATTTCTTTCCATTTAGTAAAAGATGAGCTGGTTTTTTTTTTTTACATTTTTAGAGTTTTTTTTTGCTTTTTTTTCTTTTAATAATTTTTTTGTTAATGTTAAATTTTTTTTATTCAGTTATCAGACTTTCATGACACTGATACCGGGTTTAACAGGTTAACATGGTTTGATGAGTTAACCCAGAATTTTTTTTTGCTTTTTTTTCTTTTTAATTAAATTTTTTTGTTTACTTTAGTTTGTTAATATTAAATTTCTTTTTATTTAGTTATTAGACTTTCATGACACATATTTCAGGTTTCACCGGTTAACCTGGTTTCACGGGCTGTCAATTTTTTTTTGTTTTTTTATTTTAATAATTTTTTTTAATTCAGTTTGTTAATGTTAATTTTTTTATTTAGTAATCAAATTTTCATGACACGGATCCCGGGTTTAACGGGTTAACTTGGTTTGACGAGTTAACCTGAATTTTTTTTCTTTTTAATTAATTTTTTTCGTTTAATTTAGTTTGTTAATTGACAATAAACTAAAACTGCTCAGTGTTTCACTATGCAAGTCCACAGTGAAATGCTGAGTTGTCTTCTTCTTCTTTGTTTTTGTTTTCTCTCTTTTTTTTTTTCTAGCCTTTATAGGTTTTTTTTTTGTTTTTTTCTGTGTTTTTTTCTTTTAATGAATTTTTTTTGTTTAATTTTTGTTTAATGTTAATTTTTTATTTAGTTATCAGATTTTCATGACACGGATTTCGAGTTTAACGAGTTAGCCTGAATTTTTTTTTGTTTTTTTTGTTTTTAATTAATTATAATATATACTAAAAGGGATTAGTGTTTTATTGTGGACTGCACAGTGCAGTCCACAGTAAAACATTGATGTTTTAGGTTTTTTTTTAAGTTGTTTCATTTTTTAGCTTTTTTTATGCCTTTCGGGATTATTTTTTTGCTTATTTCTTTGTTTTTTTCTTTTAACAAATTTTTTTGTTTAATTTAATTTAGTTTATTAATATTAAATTTTTTTATTTAGTTATCAGACTTTTATTACACGTTTTCCGGATTTAACAGGTTAACCTGGTTTGACAAGTTAACTAAGAATTTTTTTTTTTTGCTTTTTAATTAATTTTTTTCATTTAATTTAGTTTGTTAATACTATTTTTTTTCTATTTAGTTATCAAACTTTCATGACACATATCCCGAGTTTCATGAGTTAACCTGGTTTCACGGGTGAACCCAGTTAATTATGGGTTGACCGTCAATTTTTTTTGTTTTTTTATTTTCATAAATTGTTTTTGTTTAATTTAGTTTGTTAATGTTAAATTTTTTTATTTAGTTATCAGACTTTCATGACACAGATCCTGGGTTTAACGGGTTAACATGGTTTGACGAGTTAACCCGGATTTTTTTTCGTTTTAATTAATTTTTTTTGTTTGGTTCAGTTTCTTAATTTTCACTTTTTTTTATTTAGTTACCAGACATTCATGACATGAATCACAGGTTTAACGGGTTAACTTAATTTGACGAGTTAACCTGTAATTTTTTCTTTGCTTTTTTTTTCTTTTTAATTTATTTCGTTTAGTTTAGTTTGTTAATGTTAAATTTATTTCTATTTAGTTTTTTTTTCTTCTTAGAGGTTTTTTTTTAATTAATTTTATTTAATTAATTTAGTTTATTAATATTAAATTTTTTTCTAAGTAGTTCTTGACTGATGCCTTTAGTTTTTATTTTTGTTTTTTTGTTGTTTTTATGCCTTTGACTGTGGACTGTACAGTGCAGTCCATAGTGAAAAGGCTTATGCCTTTTTGTTTTTTTTCTTTTTAATTAATTTTTTTTGTTTAATTTAAATTGTTAATGTTAAATTTTTTTCTATTAAGTTATCAAACTTTCATGACATGGATTCCGGATTTGACAGGCTAACCTGGTTTGACAAGGTAGCCCAGTTAATTCTAGGTTAACCCATGAATTTGTTTTTTCCTTTTTAATTATCAAACTTTCACAATGCGAATTCAAGGTATGACGAGTTAACCTGATTTGAAGGGTTAACACGGTTAATTCATATTTTTTTTTCTTTTTCTTCATTAGTTTTTTTTCTTCCTGTTGGTTTTTTTTTCTTTATTTTTTTCTTTTTAACTAATATATTTAATTATTAGACTTTTATGACACGACCTTGCAAGCAGACACATGTCCAATGCTATTGGGTCTGGTATTGCATTCCAGACATTTTTATGCTAAGGGTTAACCCAAGTTTAATGTTATTATTAATATTATAAATATTACTTTTGGGTCAAGCGTTGCAACCAAACCTAAGACTCTTGGGTATAACTTTGCAAAAAACCTAACATTTTTAGATCTTGATTTTTTTAAAAAATGTAAAAAATAATTGACCCGTGGCATCGCGCGGGGCATTTAACTAGTTAAAAAAACTAAAAGAGATCAGTGAATCACTGTAGATTGTGTTTAAAATCACTGTAGATTGCACTGTTTAGGTTTAAAATTCATTCTTATAATTTTGGCCAGTTTTCTTTCATTAGTTGGGTACGTGGCAGCATCCCTGCCATATATTTTTATGTTTTTTTTAACAGGTTATAGCTTTCCATTTCTTTTTTTTTCTGGCACAAATATAAAATATTACGTGAAATAGATTTGGCAAGATACTGACTGACTTTTCGGAACTTGATAAACAATTTCACTTTTTTAAATAAGAAAATAACTGCTGGTTTTTGTAATGCAATTGATAAGAGGAGAGGGTAAAAATACATCAGAGAACATTATAATTATTATTACTAAAATTATATTATAACAATAGCTAAAACTACTCAAAGTTTTATCTTGGAGTCAACAGTAAAATGCTAAGCATTTTATTTTTAATTTTTTTAAGCTGTTTTTTTTAATGAATATTTTTTTTGTTTAATCTTTTTTGTTAATGTTAAATTTTTTTCTATTTAGTTATCAAACTTTCATGACACAGGTTCCGGGTTAACCCGAATTTTTTTCTGGCTTTTCTTTTTAATTAATTTTTTCGTTTAATTTAGTTTGTTAATGTTAATTTTTTTTCTATTTAGTTATCAAACTTTCATGACACGGATTCCGGATTAGACGGGTTAACCCAGCTAATTCTGGGTTAACCCGTAATTTTTTTTCCTATTCAGTTATCAAACTTTCATAACACGAATCCCAGATTTAACGAGTTAACCCAGTTAATTCAGATTTTTTTTTCTTTTTCTTCCTTAGTTTTTTTTCTTCATGTAAGCTTTTTCTTTCTTTGTTTTTTTAGTAAAACGCTGAGCAGTTTTCTCTTCTTTTTTTTAAGCTGTTTTTTTTTCTTTTTTCTTTGTTTTTTTAAGCTTTTTTTTTTTAATGAATATTTTTTTGTTTAATGACAAATGTTTTTCTATTTAGTTCTCAAACATTCTTGACATAGGTTCCGGGTTTGACGGGTTAACCCGAATTTGTTTTTGGTTTTTTTAATTAATTTTTTCGAGTGCAGTCCACAGTGAAACGCTGAGTTGTTTTTTTTTTTTTTGCGTTTTGCTTTGTTTTTTAAGCAGTTTTTTTTCTTTTCTTTTTTTTTGTTTTTTTAAGCTGTTTTTTTTCTTTTTTTTTTTAATGAATATTTATTTTGTTTAATTTTTTTTGTTAATGTTAATTTTTTTTCTATTTAGTTATCAAATTTTCATGACACGGGTTCCGGGTTTGATGGGTTAACCCAGATTTTTTTTCTAGTTTTTATTTTTAAATAATTTTTTTGTTTGATTTAATTTGTTAATGTTAAATTTTTTCTATTTAGTTATCAAACTTTCATGACACGGATTCCGATTTTGACTGGTTAACCCAGTTAATTCTGGGTTAACCCGTAATTTTTTTTTTCCTATTCAGTTATCAAACTTTCATGACACGAATCCTAGATTTGATGAGTTAACCCAGTGAATTCAGATTTTTTTTCTTTTTCTTCAGTAGTTTTTTTCTTCATGTAGGCTTTTCTTTCTTTGTTTTTTTAGTAAAACGCTGAGCAGTTTTCGCTTTTTTTAAAGCTGTTTTTTTTCTTTTCTGCTTCTTTCTTTGTTTTTTTAAGCTTTTTTTTTAATGAATAATTTTTGTTTAATTTTTTTTTTGTTAATGTTAAATTTTTTTACTATTTAGTTATCAAACTTTTTTTTTTTTGATTCACGTGGGGTGTCCGGGCCAGCTTACGCGCACCACGACTATTCCCCACGGCCCACTGGATATCCTGCAAGCCCAGGAGCAGGTAAGGCACCGCGGGGGTGACAGGCGTGCACATAGAGGGCCGAACCCGGGAGGGGGGGCGGAACAAGTCCACGATGGACCACAGCAGTTAGACCCTCAAGTGCTTGGTACACACGAGAGCTCGAACCAGGGCACTCAGGCAGGGCAAAGCCTGCCAAAGCCACTGAGCTACAAGCCCCGTGTGTATTTCGTTATCAAACTTTCATCACATAGGTTCTGGGTTTGACGGGTTAACCCAGATTTTTTTCTGATTTTTCTTTTTAATTAATTTTTTCGAGTGCAGTCTACAGTGAAACGCTGTGCTGTCTTTGTTTTTTTTAAAGCAATTATTTTTTTTCTTTTTTCTTTGTTTTTTTAAACTGTTTTTTTCTTTGTTTTTTTTAATGAATATTTGTTTTGTTTAATTTTTTTTGTTAATGTTAAATTTTTTTTCTATTTAGTTATCAAACTTTCATGACACGGGTTCCGGGTTTGACGGGTTAACCCAGATTTTTTTTTGGTTTAATTTTTAATTAATTTTTTTTTTTAATTTAGTTTGTTAATGTTAAATTTTTTCTATTTAATTATCAAACTTTCATGACACAAATTCCGGGTTTGACGGGTTAAACTAGCTAATTCTAGGTTAACCCGTAATTTTTTTTCCTATTCAGTTATCAAACTTTCATGACATGAATTTCAGATTTGACGAGTTAACTCAGTTAATTCAGATTTTTTTTTCTTCATTAGTTTTTTTCTTCATGTAGGTTTTTTTTCTTTGTTTTTTTTAAATTAATATTTTTTTTGTTTAGTATTTTGTTTTGCTTTTTGCTTTTTTTTGTCTTTTTAATTATTATTTTTTAAAAATTTATAATATTAAGTTTTTTCTATTTAGTTATCAAACTTTCATGACACAGATCTCAGGTTTGACGGGTTAACCTGGTTTGACGGGTTAACCCAATTAATTCAGTTTTTTTTCTTTTTCTTCATTAGTTTTTTTCTTGCTGTAGTTTTTTTTTCCTTTTTTTCTTTTTAATTAATCTTTTTTTTGTTCACTTTAGTTTATTAATGTTAATTTTTTCCTGTTTAGTTATCACACTCTCATGATACGAATCCCAGGTTTGACGGGTTAACCTGATTTGGTGGGTTAACCCAGTTGATTCAGATTTTTTTTCTTTTTTTATTAGTTTTTTTCTTCCAATTTCTTCTTTAAATATTGTAATTAACTATAACTAAAAGACATCAATCTTTTTTCTTTCAATTTCATGACATGAATCCCAGGTTTGATAGGTTAAACCAGTTGATTCAAATTTTTTTTTTTCTTAAGTAATTTTTTTCTTTCAATTTCATCTTTTAATATCGATGTGATTAAAAATTAAACTTTATGATTTGTTTTGTTTACTGTTCATTAAATTATTATGATCTCATAAGGGGATTTTACAGTACCCCTCCTTGCAAGCACTATTCATCGGAATAATGCTTTGCTTAATTGTTTTTTTCTTTTCAATTAATTTTTTTTAATTTCATTATGTAATATTAATTTTTTTTCCTTTTTAATTATCACACTTTTATAATAAGACCTTGCAACCAGACTCATATCCAAGGCTCCCGAGTTTGATGTTGCAACCAAACTCGCTTACACTTGGGTCATGCAAATTTAATATTATTATAAATATAACTTTTGGTATAATTTTATTATTATTAATATTATTACAAACCCAATGCTCTTAGGTATAATTTTGTAGAAGAAAGACTTAATATTCTTAGATTTTAATTTTTTTTTTGATTTTTTTTATATAAAAAAAATACTAAGATGAATGCCCATAAATATAGTCAAACTTTTGTTCTGGTCTCCTTGCCTGGAACATTTTTCAAAATTTCCCATTCTCACTCGAAAAGATAGAAGGAAAAGATCTCTTTATCTAAGCCAAAACAAAACTGGTATTTGGCCATTAATAAAAAAAAAAATTCAAAAAAATATACATAAGTTGCTCACGTCTTTTCTATTTGCAAGAAATTTTTTAATATAAGACTCTGCTTTTCTTGAAAAATAATTTTTTAAATTTTTTTGTGTTTGTTTGTTATTAGAAAAGTTGGTCAACGAAAAACACTTTCCAGTCAAAAAAAAATTTAGCTTGGTTTCCAGGAAAGTGTTTTCCTAGAAAATTTAGGCGGAAAATATTTTCCGGAAATTGTGAAAAATTTAGAAATGTCATATTAGTTGTTGATTATATCAAATTTGATCCTCAAACTTTTGATTGTTATATATATTTTGTTTTGAATATTTATTTTTCAATTTCATCTCTTAAATTTTAATTTTTATATTAACTTTGATCCTCATTTTTATAATTGTTATTTGTTTTTCCCTTATCATTTTTTTATTAAAATTTTTTATCTATTAAATTTGATCCTCATTCTTTTGATTGTTACTTATTTTATTTGAAATAATTTATGAAATGTTAATTATTATTATTTTAATTTCTTCATCTTTTATTTTTTTATTTTTTAGATTTGATCTCTATTATTTTGATTATTATTTATTTTATTTGAGATAATTTATGAAATTATATTTTTTTTTCAATTTCATTCACATTCAACTTTTTAATTTATAAGATTTGTTCTTCATTATTTTAATAAATTTGAGAAAAATAAAACATTAATAAGTTATTTTTCAGCTTATTTTTCATGATATAACCAAACACTGGAAAGTGTTTTCCAACTTATTTTCCATTATATTACCAAATATCAGAAAATAATTCACTTTTCAAAAGGAAACTACTTTCCAGTAAACAAACATGACCTAAATTCAGAATTTAACGAATACAAAGTAATAATTTCGTCAGACATCTTTGATCATCTTGATTCAATCCAAGTTTATCTATGAAACATAATTTTTTTAAAATAATTTTTATCTAATTATATGATAATTAAAATATAAATAAGAAAAAATTTAAAAAATAATGATGAGTCATAAAAAAACTTGTTAATATTAATTTTTTTTGTTATTCTTTTATTTGAAACAAAATAAAAATTGAGTGATATTTAATAAAATAATATTTAAAATTTATTCTTAGTTAATTTAAAATTTTTAATAAACAAATATCTTTATAATATTTTAAATTAATCATTTTTTAAAAAAATAAATTTAAATTAAAGAACAAAAAAATAAAAAAATAAAAAAACAAGCCACGCATGCTAACCCATGTAGCCTAGCATGCCTAGCCCTCTAAATATGGCCTAAGCCCACGCTTCTAGCCTTTAGTATGGGTTTTTTTTTATGAGCGAATGACACGTTTTTTTTTTGTTTCCTTTTTTTTAAAGAAAGCAAGGGATCGCCTGCAGTAGTAGACAAATCATCGTTCACTTAGGATTATCTTCATTTTCCTCATCACGTGCATGAGATAAGGGGTCAGAAAGCTCAACATGTTGCTCTAAACCTATGATGTGTTTGGACACCAAGCATGTGGGGTGAGAAATCAGGTAGTTTAGGAGGACTAATATCATGAAACTCTTCTAAGACCGTACTTATCTCATTAGACGATTATATTGAATAGTTCCCTAAAACTTACTTTGCCATTAAAATAGACATATCAGGCTCTTTCCTAACCTCATTCTCAAGCTCACGTGAACTCATTGTGTTAAGTCCTTCTTCTTGCACATCCTCATTATCTAGATCACTAAAATCCTCAAGATTAGGTTCATACACTTTAACACTACAATATTTATCTTTACTTATATCCTTATATTTTTGGATGACTAAGGGTTTAAAGGTGCAATCTAATAAGATATGACCAAAATCTAAACAATTAGTACACTTAGCCCTTGAACTCACCTTAGACACTTCATTAACAACTCGTTTGCCCTTGTCTTTCTTATAAAGTTAGGCACTACTAGGATTAGGTCTTTAGGGTGGAACACCTAACAAAGAATCACTACTTCTGAATTGGGATCTAGTAGGAATATTATAGGGGTCTTGATAATTAATCCACTGATTTTTCCTGACCAACTAATAGTCTTAAACTAAGTTACAAGTTTGGTCAAGGGTAGATACACCTTGAAATACAACTTCTCTTCTAAGATTATCATTCAAGCCTTTACAAAATCTACGCAAAGGCATGATTTCATTCTCTCTTATGACACATTTCATCATGGAATCGTTAAACTGTATTATATACTCATTGATAGACTTATTCCCTTGTCGTAGATTGTTCCATTGGTCTAAGAGTTTATTCCTATAAGACTAGGGTAGGTACTTCTCCTAAAGTTTTTGTTTCATTTTGATCCAATCAGTTATAGAAGGCTTACCTCTCATCTCTAAACAATCATCAACATCTCTCCAATAAATTTTGGCTTCACCAATGAACATCATCTTAGCATATCTATATTTTCTATTATCAAACAAGTTATGCCACTCAAAGAATCGATCCATATCACGAATCTACATATCAAATATCCAAGGGTTATGACGACTGTTAAAAGTGGGAGCTTCTATTTTGTTAGAACTCATGACATAAAAACATGCAACACTCACTTAGAAATGAAATTAAGATAACAAATGGTTCTTGCAAGTGAAGTCACAATACAAAAATTTTCTATTATCAAACAAGTTATGCCACTTAAAGAATCGATCCATATAACGAATCTACATATCAAATATCCAAGGGTTATGACGACTGTTAAAAGTGGGAGCTTATATTTTGTTAGAACTCATGACATAAAAACATGCAACACTCACTTAGAAATGAAATTAAGATAACAAATGGTTCTTGCAAGTGAAGTCACAATACAAAAATAAAGCTAATCTCATTTATTTTTTATGTGAAGATTAATCAAGAATAGATTATGCTAGGAAAATTATAAGCGTGCATTGCTAGACCTTTTAAGTGTAAATGATTAATCAAATAATGATCACAACTTTTCAATAATTTCAGCAAGCTCAACAACTAGTTGCTAAATATCAATGAAGAAAGAATTGACAAGCAAGAGTTAACAGATAAAAATGCTAAATGAGATTTTTTTTTAAGGATCAAACCGGATCTAGGATTAGGGTTGAGCATAAACATGTAGATCGTTTAATTATAAAAACAATTAAAAACCCTGGCTCTGATACCAAATTTAATAAGAGACAACAAACAAAAGACTTGAAGCATAAAAGGAAATAAGCTATAGAGAAAGAAGAAAGCAAAGGAAGAGAAGAATGAGGATTTGAGATATGCAAAATCTACAATATTTTAATTAATCATCAAATACTCCTTAGCATTTAGAAAAGTAAGATATAAATACTAAAACCCTAACTAGAACAAGCGATTGGGCTTATGATCCACTAAATAAAATACCCAACAATAATTAAATCAAACCCAACAAATATACCCTAATCAATAAACCTCAACTAAAAATTCATATTAATTAAACTAAAACATAAGTTAAAGCCCAATCTCTTAATGGCTTGGGCTATCCTCCATCATCTATAATCATACGCATGCGTAAACAATATTACGGGTTCAGTGTCCCCACGAAGAAGCCATTAATGAGAGACGACTACTTGATAAAATAAGATATCCTCCAGAAAAAAACTTTATGTTGGAAATTTCTTTGATATCTGATGGGGACATTGAACCGGAAATATTGTTTACACACGCGTATGATCGTAGACGAAGGAGGATAGCCCGAACCATTGAGAAATTAGGCTTTAGCTTATGTTTTTGGGTTTAATTTATATGAACTTTTAGTTAAGGTTTATTAATTTGGTTTTATTTGTTGGGTTTGATTTAATTATTGTTGGGTATTTTATTTAGTGGGTCATAAGCCCAAGCGCTTGTTCTAGTTAGGGTTTTAGTATTTATATCCTACTTGTCTAAATGTTAGACAGTTTTGATGATTAATGAAAAATTTGCAAACTTTGCATATCTCTAATTCTCATTCTTCTCTTTCTTTGTTTTCACTTCCCAACTTTTTCTCTAAAAGCTTCTTTCTTTTCTTGCTTTAATTCTTATTATTTATTGTCCAGCATCAAATTTGAAATCAAAACATGGCTTTTAATTGTTCTTACAATTAAACGATCCATATTTTTATGTTTAACCTAGATCCGGTTTGATCTAAAAAAAACATATTGTTCTGAATACAAAAAAAACTATTCATCATCAACGACAACGATTTCAGCAGCGGCGCCTCAGCCAGTCACAACGGCAGACTTCCCACCAAGAAGACCTGCATATCAGTCCCAACCAGTGATCAACAATTCTACATCAACGTCGATCACAACCAACGATCACAACTAAGACACAAGTACACGTTGATTTACTGCCTTCTACATCAACGTCTCTCCTTTCCTTTATTGATTAAGCATTAGAGATATTCAAATTACCTAAATGGTATGGAGAAAATATTATTAAAGCATTGCACACCCACACGCAAATTACTTGAGCTTTTTTTTCTGTTCTTTTACAATTTGTTTAATTTGATCACCAAACAATTTTGTTTTCATTTGATCATTTTTCATTATATTAGTTGGAAATTATGCTTAAAGAATTGTTTTGATTTAATTTTTATAGGATCAATAAGATGTCAAAATAACATTTTGATATTATGTTAATGCTCGATTTCATAAAATAAAATTGTTTTTATTGCTAGGAAAAAATTACATTCAAAGACAACAATGCAATGATTTTTTTTTCTTTTAACAATTTTTTGCCTAAAATATTTTGCTAAATACATTTTCAGCCCCTTTATATTTACACATTAATGTTTGTTCCCAAACTTTGTTTTCATCACATTTTAGTCCCAACATTTGAAAGGAGAGCGAGAGACTCGCCGAAAAACAAGAGATGAGAGAGAAAGTTATTAGTTAGTCACATTTTAGCATCTAAAATAGTTGATTTTGCAATCAATGAATTCTATTTGATAAGAGGAGTTCCATTTAGTTGTTTTTAACCCTTCATTTGCCAAAACAATTTAGAAGTGTTTTGAGTTGAAAAAATGGTTTATTGATATTTTAAGAGTTTTTTTTAGATGTTTTCGCATGAAAATAGATTTAAAAATGGGTTTTTGAGGTCCAAAACTTGAACTCTGACTTTTTGGTTATCGATTGTGACTAGAAAAGATTGAAGGCGATGACATGTCGCTTTCCACATTAGATAACCTATTGTCCAGTAAAAAAAAAAGAAAAAAAGCAAACAACATGTCATTTGATCCATAAAAAAAAACCAGGCATGCCTAGCTCTTAGGTAACTAACTACGTTCGTAGGCCTGACTTGCCAATGGCACTTAACCTCTTTTGTATTTTTTCTAATTTTGATTATTATTTTTTATTCTAATTAATAACCTTTTGTATATTTTTCTATTTTGCATTAATTTTTTTATTCACATTTAAATTAATTCCATAACTTGCTAATTTTTTAAATTGATTAGTTCACCTTTTTAATTATTATTTATTTTTATAATGTTTCAAAGAGATTAATGTAATTTATTTTTAATTTCTTTCCTTTTATATTCTAAATAAATAAATAAATTGTATTTTCATGATCCATTTATAGAAATAAATTTTTTTTGTTCTAGTTTAAAAAAACCATAAAAATTAAAAGAAAAGGTTGGGGATAAATATTTGCATACTTATCTGTCTTTTGCTTTAATAGAAAATATTAGCTTTTCATTTTAGTATTTAATTGGCATTAAAACCTCTTTCTCAGTTTATCAATTCATATATTTTGAAATTTATTTATTATGTGCAAACAACATCTTTATGTTTCTCAATTTCTTTTTTTAAAAAAGCATATACAATAAAACAAATCCACAACATTGGCACATTTTTGGGATCCTACCCATAATATAGCATTAACAATTATTTTTAGCATTTTATCGGTATATATGATTCTCGATTTATTTTATTAAATGTATGCATAAACTTTCTGATTCACAATTAATTTTTTTTCTTGATGTTAAAAAACGCATTGACAACACTTGCACATTTATTTTCTGCATTTAAAAAAATTTGTTAAACTCTACAACCCGCGACGAAACATGGATCAAATGACTATATAACAAATACACTAAAAGAACCAGAGTTTTTCCTCAACCATTTCATTGTTCATATGAATAGTGAAGTATCACCATTTTTTTATTTTTCATCTTTTTTTTAATTTCACACAATTTTTTATTTGATTTTTTTATGGCCTAATTGTATGAGATAAAATTTCAAATTATAGTAAAAAGATAAAATTTAAAGTGAGAGGACCACATTGTAAAACATAGAGAAAATTCATGACCAATATCAAAGTTTTTAGAATTTTCATTTTTACCCATAGGTTCATTTTGTTTATTTTTCAATCCTTGAGTTTAAGAGAAAAGAAAGAAACTCGCTGAAAATAGCAAATGAGAGAAAAAGCTTTGGGTGGCCACATTAAAGCCATAAAAAAAGAGGATCTTTGTATTAATGAATTTGTCTTCTTGAGAGGAGCTCAATAAAAGTGATTTTTTCTCTAAACATGAAGGGGAAAGTAATTGAGTTTTGTTTGGTTTATTTTGATTAAGTAGTTTTTCATTTTTTTTAGAATGATTTTTTGGTATTTTATGGTTGTTAAGTGGTTTTTAAGGGTTAGATGGTGTTTTAGAATTGTTTTTGGGTAAAAACAAAATGAAATTAGGTTTTTCAGGTCCAAAAACATGGATTCCGATGACCGAAAAAGGTTAAGTGATAAAAATATATGATTACGCTTCGACTTTAAAGGTATTAAGGATGCATAAAGGTAAAAAAGAGTTGTGTCTATGTGTTGATGTTGATCCAGGTGTTAATCTTGTAATGATAAAAATATTGATGTGTTATTCAAGTAATCCTAAAGATGACAGGCTACCTGGAACCAAATATTTTACTGCCTAAGATCCTAAAGTTGAAAAAGTGGAATCGTATTTTGATGATATTAGTCCTCATAGGGATGAAATGGGTTTTAAGATGGATGTTGGTGGTGGTGGTGGTGATATTAGATATTCTGGTAGTGGTCCTAATATGGGTTTTGAAACGAGTGTTGATAATAATGTTTGTGGTGATGCTAGAGTCAAAATGGATACTGATGATGATTTTAATGATGAAGTAGATGATGATTATATCCCTTCTAATGAGGATGTATTTAAATTTTATAATAAAGTTAAAGATGAGTGGACTGATAACCTACAAACTGATTTTTTTACTAGTCAAACATTGAATGGTGCTTTTGATTATGATAATGACCGGAAAATGAGTAGTGACAAAGATGATATTGATGTTAAAGTTAGAGAATAATCTATTGATAAGGACAACGAGGATGAGATCGAAAATGAGAGGAAAATGAAAATGAAAATGACGAATGTAGATCTAAAGTTTTTGATGTAAAAGGTTTAAATTTACAGTTAATGGATCAATAAAGTTTGAAGAATGATAAACTTCTAAAAATACAACTCATTTTAGAGATTTATTGCACAAGTATAAGGTCAAACATGAATATCATGTTAAAAGATATATTAATTAGAAAGTTAAGGTTGGTGCTATATGTATAGGTGATGGTTGTTATTGGTGGATATAAGATCCCTTTGTTCTTGATAGTCAGAAATTCATGATAAAATCATTCACCATGAAATTTTTAATACGTGTATCTTTGTTTGAAAGTAATGAAAGAAGACTTTATTTTTTAATGTAGTTATTTCATTAGAATTAATGGATGTTATCTCAAGGGTTTATATGGAGGTATTTTTTAGTGTAGTGGGTTTGGATGAAAATAATGGATTATTTCTTATTGTTTATGCTATTATTGAGTGTGAAAACAACGAAAAACAGTGCTGGATTGTATATGCTTTATATGGATCCATAAAACATTGAATACGTTAAAGACCATGATATATAATTTTTGATAGGCAAATTGTTAATTTAACTGTCATAATTTAATTTTATTATGAATTTAATCTCTTTTCTAATCTTGTATTTATTTTGAAATTGTATTATCTAACTATCATAATTTATTTCCAGAGTTTACCTGAAGTTGTTGACGAGGTATTCCTAGAGGCAATGCATATGCATTGTTCAAGGCATATTTATGCCAACTATAAAAAGAAAGGTTTTCATGGATTGGTATTGAAAATGGATATTTGTGATGCATTAAAAGCTTGCATGTATCTTAATTACAATACTTATATGAGAGATATTGGGGATATGAACACTAGAGTTGTCAATTGGTTGAAGAACATCCTTACTAAGACTTAGGCAAGGTATATGTTTGACTTTGAAGTTAATATTGATAATATGCCAATCCTTACTCATTGCTAGGTTTCATGTCAGCTCAATCTAAAATTAAGCAACAACAACCACATCTTATGTTTGTTAGATAAATTTGTTGAAAAAAAAGGAACATAAGAATTATTGCAGCTAGTTGTGATGGATACCGAGTCTGAAGGTCAAACAAGGTATTGTGTTGATTTGGGAAAAAAATAGTGTTCATGTAAAAAATAGGCAATGGCTAATATTCCATGCTTACATGTTATCCCTTGGGTTAATCACAAAATAAATGAGTTAGAAGATCTGTGTAATGAGTATTACAATGTGGATACATCTAGAAAAAGTATATTTTGAAGTGGTGCACTCATTACCAGAAGCTGATTTTGATCATAAAAAAGAGAGATATAATTGTTCTACCTTTAAAACTCAAAAAAAGCATGAGTAGACTAAGAAAGAATAGACAAATGGAAGAAGGATAAGATCAACCTGGTACAGTTAGGAAGAGGTCTTCCACACTTCGATGCAACATTTACGTGCAATATATATATAATTCTAGGACATGCCAACAAGATAGTATTGCGTAAATTACTAGTGGCAGTGCTATGAAAGGATCCAATTATATTGGAAGGGGATCTAGTAGTTTTGGCAAGGGATTAAAATGATATAACATTGTTAGGAGAATGTTCAATGTTCCTAAAAAAAGCTTAAGTAGAAGCTCAAGAGTTTTAAGAAGAAAAGGAGGAGGCAATCAACCCAGATACAAGTGATTTTTCTAAATATGCATGGTAGTTTTATAGATTCAATGAAAAAAAAAATCACAATTACTATTCAATGTTGTTTTTTTTTATATATAATATGTAGGTTTGAAGATGTTGAAGACTAATGACTTTTGAATGCTACATTTGTATTATTTATATGAATTAATGTCATATTGTGGATCATTGTGTTTATTATATTAAATACCATGACGATTTAAGCTATTTATGAATACTTGTTAAGTGGATGCTTGTTGCTGTGTACATGCTATTTAAGTAGCATTCTTTTGATATGAGTGATATGAATTTGCTTGCATTTTGACTATACTAGAAAATACATTCACCATGTTTCATTTTTTTAATAGAAATAATATAGTTGTATTGTTCCAAATATTAACATTGCACAACTAAATTAACTACTACAAATAATTTTACACTTGCTAAGATAGCTTTTATATTGTGATTTTTTATCCAAACTCTACATAATTTATCTTTCAATTTCTTTACTTCATCTACTATTCAGTAGGCATCATTAACACCCTCTTCTCTTTATGTAGTTAATTCAATTTCATTAATAGGTTTGCACTACTTAATGAACGTATTTTCGCATGATTTATTATCGTATCTATAAAATAGCTTGTTTTTACTTGTTTCTGTTTTTGATATTCTGACTGCAGTTCTTTTTTTACATTTCATACACTTTTTATTCTTGAATTTTAGTCCATGTAAATTGTTACAAAGCATTGTACGTTATTAACACTTGACGTGGATAATGTCATATTCATAATAATTTTGCATTGTAATTGTGCTGATTGCATAATTATGGTGAAAATGGAAAATAAATTGTTGAGATGTCATTTCGTAAAAATTGGTTAGGTTGCTTTGATTGAAAATATAATATAGGATTTTGCTAGGTTTGGTAGGTTTATTTGATGAAATTATAGTGAAAATGAAGGAGGACATGTTGGGGAAGATGACGATGAAGATGATAGATTTTATACTTAGTAACGCATGCTGGAATGTAGCTGGAAATTATTGTTAAATACAATAATTTATGATATTTTTATAATTAAATGAAAACTACTAACAAAAACTAATTTTCAAACCAATAACTCAACTGTGGTTCTAGAAGTATTTTAGTTATTTTTAACTTTAGGGTGTTTTTTTTTAATTTTTTATCACAAATATAATAGTATTTTTATAAATAAATAAATATATATATTTTTTGTTGATTTTTTTCTAGCGCTAACTTACAAGGTTGTAAAGTGTTGCCCACTGTTAAATTACAAGATAAAAAATATAATATTTTAAATATAATATTTAAAAATATAATTTATAAAGTTAAAAAAGAAAAAGACCAAATCTTAAGCCTCCTCAGCATAATTTTCTCTTATGATAAATTTGAGGGTGACATGTACTCACGACACATCCGTAATTTCACATGTTGCGTAGACTGCTTCATTTTCTTCAAGAATCAATTATTTGTGCACAAATAAAAGTGACATGACAACCACTCCATACAAGATTATATATATATATGTGTGTGTGTGTGTGTGTGTGTGTGTGAATCACACAATTGGAAAGGGCCCACCACAGGTTGGAAGCAGAAGAAAAGCCAGTGAATTTCTGGGTTTAATATCTAATGAATAATAAAAAAAGAATAATCATTTTAATTAGGGAATCAAAGCCAGGTAGCTGCATGCATCCGAAGTCAGAAAATGACAGGATGGTCCTTGCCAAATAAATAAATAAATAAATAAACAGAAAAGGAGAGATGGGCCATCAGTGCTATTTGTTTGGTTAGATGAATTTGCATTTTCCCAATCTCCAAAACGTTTTTATAAAAGTCTTTTTAATTAAAAAAAATATTAAAATAATTTTTTAAAATTAATTTTATTTTTAATATCAATTTATTAAAATTATCAATAAATAAATAAAAATGACATTAAATGACATCAAATATACAGTGTGCAGAATTTTGTCGGTGCACTGCCAATAAAAAATATCAAATTTCTTATTATGCACCCATCCAGAAAAAAATAGTCGTAAATACCATAGTAAAATAACTATAATGAGAATAGTACTGATAATCAAAGATAATATGTTCAGAAGAAAAAAAAATCATAATATACAAATTTTGACAAAAAAAAAATTTTTACATAATATGATTATAAATTAGATGTATAAATAAGTTTATCAATTGGGTATTTTTTTTTAAATTTATTCACTTTTGGAAGAGCTATGAAGTTAATAAATTTCATTGTAAATTCTGAGAAATATAATTTAACTGGTCAAATTTTATATTTATTTTTTAAAAATTATCAGTTTAAGTTTCATAAATTTTAAAATCACTAAAAATTTATATAATTTGTTAATTTTAGAATCCGTGAGATTAGTTGAAATGTACTTAAATGAACATGAACAACCACAAAAATAAATGTCATTGCACGATTAAATTGTAAATTCAATTTATAATAATTTTAAGTGTTGAAAAGAGAAAAGAAGAGAAGAGTTGGCTTTAATTTCTGGAAGGGTGTCCATCGACGTTGACTTTAGGGACAGCTGCATTCTCTTGTGCTTCCACTTAAAGCTAGCTAAAAACACGGCCTAACATGGCTTTACTACATCATAAATATGATGGTCCTCTCCTTCCCACTTGAAAGACTAGATTTTTCTATCACTGATTAACAAGATGAACATCAAGAATCAAAC
>Ga0325411_1003238_pt1 | contig 18346 bp, 12 predicted proteins | sample PopdelMetagenome_13_FD_206181 | JGI IMG/M metagenome (GOLD analysis project Ga0325411, IMG submission 206181) | Populus deltoides microbial communities from Bellville, Georgia, United States - Xylem-PdIQD-R4 | ecosystem: Host-associated > Plants > Phyllosphere > Stem > Wood/Secondary xylem...
AGAATATTATTTAAGAATTCCTGAGAGGAATTAACGCTCTAGTTAAGGTTTTGTTGTCTGTAAAATCAAACTTTCTTATATATAGAGTTAGTTAACTGTATGTTAAGTCTGTAGTAATAATTATTTATTAATAAAAATTATTTCCAACACCAGCAAATTGAAACGATTCAAAAATATAAAAATAAAATAGTTTTAAATAAAAAAAATCAAAATTCTTGAAAACAGGCTGCAAAACAAACAGAAAGATTATATATATAATTGTAATATACGTACCTTGATATCAAATATATATTGTCCAAGGTAGCTAATCATAGCTTATTTTGTGATTCATGATCATCAGCCTAAGGTTGATGGCCTGAGGAGGCCCAATGGAATGAGTACTACTGTACAGCTAAACCTTCATATCAAAATGCCAATTAATTATGAAAACTCCTTATCACTAATGGCGTCACTTCCATCATCTTATCACGTTAAAAATTCTGGAAGCTGACCGACCGAAAGCTTGGTACTGTTATTCTGTCCGAGAATCATAATTCATATCTTATCTTAGCAAACTCCATCATTAAAAACAAATACTCGATATATGCTGTTTGAGGAGACCAAAAGCGAGGAGGAAAAAAAATATTCTCTTGCGATAATATATTATATTGCTTGATCATGGATGTAAAAGCATGCAGTCTTTCTTATAATTTTATATACGTATTTTAAATGCTCAATAATTACTTGCAACGTGCTTGCTGGATCAACTCAGATCTAATATTTAGCAATTCTTTATACTTGTGTATTAATCTTACTATTACAAACCTATTTATTCACTTCAAGTCCTAAATAATCAAAAAAAATTTAACATTCTAATAAACTAATCTATTATGAATCTTTCTTCATCAATAATTTCTATATTAACTACGATTTTTTTATTAATATTAAAATTCTTATAAACTCTAAATTAAATTAACCAAGATATTAGTTAATCATCAATTATTCATATTCATGTTTCAGATTAGATTTGATGTATAACCTTTGAAACATCAAATCATTGCTGGCAGTAGAAATATACCAATGGTGATGTGTAATTTGTATTTACATCACTTGAAACAATTGTTTTTTTTTTTTTTTGTGAAAGATGCGTATATTATTTAAACGCCAAAGTCTGGCGGGAGTAGTACAGAAGCTACACAATATCTTACTATGGCAAAAAGCCATATATAGGATAAAACGCAGTCTAAGATAGACAAAAGCAAAGAAAACCATAGAATATCCATCCGAATGAGCTCAAAGTTAAACATTCATCTACAAAACAAAACAGAAATAACTCAAAGACATGATGGTAGAAGACACAAGAACAAGGCCACAGAAAAATGGTGGAGTCAAAGCCAGGCAACAAATTCACTTGATCTCCGCACTCCTTGTTTAGCCATGCAATCTGCCATGCAATTACATTCACGAAAGATATGGGAGAAGGTGATTGAACCAAAATATGGTTTCAGTCTATTAACAGAGGAGAACAGATTATGATGCTTCCAGGGACGGCTGTGAGGCTTATTCATCCAGCTAATAACATTGACAGAGTCAGATTCTATGATGAGGTGTTGATGGTGGAAGAGACAATTAGATGCTGATAGTTCAATGGCTTTGACAATAACCCTTAACTCAGCAATATTAGAGTCTAAAATACCAACTGGAACAGAGAACATACCAAGAAAATGACCATGGTGATTTCGCAGCACACCACCTATTACAGAGGGGCATGGCTTACCAAGAGAAGAGCCATCCACGTTCCATTTGAGGCTATTAATCATAAGAGGAGACCACATATTATTAATCTTGAAAGCGTGAGAATTAGACCACCGAAGCAAGCCATCTGCCGATCTGATCAGATCTGTAGGGGAGTATGGGAAATCAGAATGGATAGCTTTTAACCATAGACATAGACGGGTGATAATAAGAAAGAATATTAAATCATAGTCAGGTGTCTTCTGTTGCAAAATCAGATCATTTCGAAGGAGCCAAAGAGACCATGCCACTGAGAAGAACAACATCAGTCATGCCTTCCTCTGAAAATGACCATGCACCATGGAAGTCCATTAAGACCACAAATCTGAGAAGCTCTTTGGGCAACACCAAACTAAACCCCACCATTTAATGATTTTAGACCAAATGAGTCAATGCTTATGACAGTGCAGCAGAATATGGTCCACCGATTATACCTCCACTAGGCAGATAGGGCAATTTGATTCCGAGCTACCCAATATACCTCTTCGAACCAACATACATCGGGTGTTGATTCTGTTAATGATAGCCATCCAGCAAAAGATCTCTACCTTAGGAGGGACAATACCTTTCCAAATTCCAGCAAACGAGAAGGCATTGTTTGTGGAAGGCTTTGGACTTAACAATCCACAGAAAGATTTCACTGAAAATCTTCCTGAATTATTGTCCTTCCATATTAGTCTATCCTCTCCATCTTTGTCCATGTGTACTGTCGATAGGATTGCATAGAGTTGATCAAGCAAGCCAATGTTCCGCCCCCATAGTGGATGTATCCAGGAAAAAATCCAAATCCACTCATACCCTTCCTATATTCCCATCTTAGCAATGCTGGCAGCTTTGTCATTGGATAATTGGAAAAGAGTAGGGAAGTGCTCTGCTAAACAGTGGTTATTAAGCCAGCAATCAAGCCAAAACATAATCTTCTTTCCATTTCCGATAAGAATCAGAGATTGCTCATTCACAATATCCTGTAGCTTATTATTTCTCACACAATGATTGACAATCTGGGACCATGTAGTAGCAGCTCCTGGAATAGGAGCTTGCAGCAGCAATTTAGAGCAATTGGTGTTGTGGATTCTTTTGATCACATCCTTCCATATATTTGATTCCTCCAACCCAAACCTCCATAACCATTTAAAGAGTAGAGCTGTGTTTTTGTCCCTTAAGGAACCAATCCAAAGACCACCCGCATGTTTTGGAAGAGTAACAGTGGCCTAACTGACATTGCATATTTTGTGCCTTTCCTCATTTCCAGACCAAAGGAAGGATCGAAGTTTCTGATCAATTTTGGAGGCTACCGTAGTAGGCATGGAAAACATAGATAGGTAATAGATGGGGAGATTGCTGAGCATAGATTTAATCAAGCACAAACGACCCCCAATAGATAAGAACCTGCCTTTCCACGAAGCCAACCGGCAACTGATATTGCGCAAAATAGGATTCCACATTGTAGCTCTACCCAAGTTTCCACCGATGGGGAGCCCAAGATACATGAGAGGCAGCTGATCCTGCTTACATCTGAGAAGCTGAGCCGTGAAGTTACATGTATGAGCTGCTACACCCACACCCACAATGCTACTTTTATAAAAATTGACCTTCAGCCCCGAGACAAGTTCAAAGCATAATATGATACATTTAATGTTCTGCATGCTATGTAAAGAGTTTGAACTGAACATAAGGGTGTCGTCCGCAAACTGTAAGTGAGATATGACAAGCCCTGTATTGCCGATGTTTATACCCGAAGTCAAACCCAAATCACAGCCACGCTGCAACATACAACACAAGCCCTGGACTGCAATGTTGAAGAGAAACGGAGAGAGAGGGTCTCCTTGGCGTAGGCCTTTTGCTAAGCAGAATTCCTCCGTGGAAGACCCATTGACAAGCACAGACATTTTTGCCGTTGATATGCATTGCATAATCCACCCTCGCTATCTACTGCCAAAGCCCATACTAGCCATGATTTATTTAATATATTCCCATAACACTGAATCAAAGGCTTTATGAAAATCTAATTTGAAAAGATAAGCTTTACCCTTTTTCTTCTTAATGAAAGAAAGGACCTCATTTGTAATCAAGACGCTGTCTAAAATTTGCCGCCCTTTGATGAAAGCATTTTGATGATGAGAGATGACCTCTGGCATAACATGTTTCAACCTGGTTGCTAGAATCTTTGAGAAGATCTTGTATAGGCTACCCACCAAACTAATAGGTATGAAATCTGATAGCTTGTTAGCACCTTTAATCTTCGAAATAAGAGTAACAAAGGTGCTATTGATACCTTCATAAAGGAGATTAGTCCAATAGAATTCATCAACCATCTGGATAATGTCTTCACCTATAATGTTCTATGCTTTCTTGATGAAAAGGAAGCTAATACCATCAAGACCTGGAGCTTTATTTCCATCACAATCCCACATAGTTACTGTAATCTTTTCTGCAGAAAATGGCAATTCAAGAGTAGCCGAGGATGAAAGCTTCAGCCTTGAGAATTCCAGGTTTGAACATGAAGCTCTAGGTCTATTCTGGTAGGAGTATAGGTTGCAGAAAAAGTGAAAGACAGCTAGCTTCACATCGATTGGTTTAGATAGGATCTGTCCATCAACCTCCAAGCATGCAAGCTGATTCTTTTTCTATCTTATTGTTGCAGATAAATGAAAGAATCAGGTATTTTTATCTCCAAGCTTACACCACTGAATTCTTGACTTCTGATGCCAGACAGACTCTTGAGCTCTATACAGGATTTGGAGCAGGGAGGCAATAAAATTACTTCTAATCAGTTCATCAGCAGTCAAGACCCTGCACTCATTTTGACGATCCATTGAGTCAGCTTCAAGTTCCAGTTCTTCAATTCTGTTATTCATACTTCCCATAGTAGCTTTACTCCACTGCCGACATCTCTCTTTCAACATCTTTAGAGCTGGGACCATTTTCCTTGTGCCAGATTTTGAAATCGTGATTGAGCTCCAAAAACTCTGAATCATAATCCTGAAATCAAACGCAAGCCACCAGCAATTCATGAAGCGAAAAGGTTCTAGGCCCCAATTTGTAGAGTCTAGCAACAGATGTAGAGGCCTATGATCAGATGAATATTTTGAGAGACCGAATAAAGTAGAGGATAGGAAAGCCTGCAACCAATCCCCCGATAAAAATATTCTATCGATGCGGCTTGCCGCATTACCTCGAGACCATGTAAATTTTCTCCCATTTAAGGGGAGCTCCATAAGATTACAACCATTAATGCAATTTTTAAATCTTGTTATGGAAGATGTTATTTATGAGCCGCCTTTCCTATCTGATGGGGATAAGGTTTCATTAAAATCACCTGCAAGACACAACGTCTTGCTAACACTATTCCTAAATGTAACAAGATAAGTCTACAGCACATTCTTCAGGTTCCCAACATTCAAAGCATATACAAAAGAGGCTAGGCAATCTAGATCGGACCGAGTGAAAGTGCCTTCAATATGCAAAATACAGCCATTCATAGCAACAGAACAGCTAGAGACACAAAAAAGATCCGGATTCCATATATATAATATCTCCCCCGAAAGGCCTAATGAGGGAACTGCATACCAAGCCCTAGGATGACAACCCCATATAGCAGTAATAGTGAAATCATTCAAAGTTTCCAATTTTGTTTCCAAAATACCTAGGATATAAAGATTAAATTTTTTACCAAGATTCCTCAAACATCTCTTTTTTTCTCTGCCCTCTAAGCCACACACATTCCATATAATTATACTACCCATATAAATGATTACAGAGACCATACCTTCAGACTATTTACGGAAGCAAATCACGTCTTCTTCCTTAAGATCCACTCTTCCTGCTCTCGGTCTAGGAATCCCTACAGTGTCTGAGTTATGAGTGTGTTATCGTCATGCCCTTGGAGAATAGATTTTCCAACTTCCCAGCAAGCACTAGCTTCGACCCAGTTATCAGAATGTGTATGCTCATTTGCTTTATCACTAGCGTTGGTGTCGGGTCTGTATCTTGAACTACTTGCCTCATCCTCACCAATCAATTCCTTACCAGCTTTGATAATAGCATTTCTATTCTTTATCCCATTATCAGAAACTGAGTATTCAACAATTACGGTCTCTGTTTGCTTACCGCTGCGATTTCCCATTTGACATGATTTCCTCCTCCTAAGAGATTGTGTTCTGCGTGTGAGCTTCTTTGCTTTTTTTTCTGTGGGATTTCCTGTTTCCTACTTCTAGAGCACTAAGCTCATATGGATAAGCAATAGGAGTGATGAAGGTTGTAAAAGATGGCCCAATGCTTGTTGAGTCAGATTGGTTTCCGGGCTTATGTTTGAATATTTCTACTTTTTCTTACGGCCCATCTTCTTTAGGAGGCCATTGTCATAATCTATATGTTGATCCAGCCCATCCTTAGCAGTAAAGCAAGAAACTTGTTGCACAGCTACCTCTTTGCATGCAACTGAATCCACCTTGATATATACGTAAGGTACCAAGGCTAACCGGTTATCGCCTTCGTATGTACTCTCATCAGATAAAACTGCATGTCTGCAAATGTCAGTAATTTCTGGGTAAAGGTACAACGGTGAAACTTCAGACGTGGTGAGTGTACTGGCAATCTGAGTTTGGGTCCCCAACAAACCGGTGAATTCAGATTCAAATTTGGGTCTTTGTTTTGTCTCTATGTGAGTCGTTGCTGCTCTATTAGTTTCCTCATAAAAATCATCTTCATCGTCATCAGATAGCACAAATGTTGAACACAACGATACATCCATGGAGTGTTTGACTGTTGTGAGAGAGGGGATGAACTCACCTTTGATTTCTTTCAAACTAACCTCAACCTACACTCCATTGAGCTGGAGCAATATTTGATCATGTAAAGGTTCTAGATTTGTGGTTCGAATAAGAACCCTGATACCTGATATGGACCCCTGACTAACACAGAAAGTGTCGTATCCTATAATATTTCCCCAGCTCTGAAGCAAAATATTGATACAGTTTCTGTTCCACCTTTTCATTGGCAAACCAAATATGGAGATCCAAGCAAATATGTCATATACTCTAGTCCTTGTTTCCCACTGTCTGAGATTGCTGAATGGAGAATGGAACACAGATACTTTATTCCTTTGTTCTTGCACTGAAGCTAACTTATCCACATAGGTAATAATCACCTGGCTAGCTCCCAAAAAATGAAAGCTCACAACTTTGACACTTGATTTTAAAACCGTTGCCTCTAGTGTTGCTACATCCACATTTAGCAAGATATTTCCCACTAAGATCCTATGCAACCATTCTTTATCCTCATCCGTGGAGTTGTACTGTATCATTCTCCTCGTCTTTGTGACCATTTATTGTGGTTTGGATGTGAGTACCTCAACAAAGGATCTGTTATCTCTAAACATAAGTTGGGGTTTATGAGGTGATGCAGGTTTGGGTAAGGGTTTATGAGGTGGTGTTGGCAAGGGAGGTTTAGAGGATTGAAGCTTAGCTGGGTTCACTCTCAACTTATAGGAATCGAACCAAACATTGCTGGCTTCGTCAAAAAGATCAGACACAGGCAGGGGTGATAGAATTTCCACAAAACCAAAGCGTCGGCCAAGAACTGTTTTTCGTTTGGACAGAAATAGTTTGATAACCCGGCCAAACTTGCCGAAAGTCTTTTTCAGGTCTTGATATTCCACCCACGAAGGGAATCTCTCAAAGAACAACTTAAGATGGTATGTACCAGTAGGGGTATTGACATAAGATGCCGGGCTAAAAGTTTTTGTGGGGGGTTCAAATGGAAGGACATGGGAGGCGGCCTAGTTTGAAGGAAAAGTGATAGGATAATCTGTTGGATTTAGGTAAGGAGATGTTATTGTGGGTGGTTGAGGTAGGGTCTGAAGATGTTGGTAAGGGGTTTTGTGGAGGTGTAAGATTGATGATGCGATGACGAGCATGGGGGGTGGTTTTTGGTGAAGGGTGTGCGATGGCCTTTTTAAATGAAATTATTTATGCTTTAAGACCTTTCTCTTTTAATTTATCTCACCATGCTGGGTGCATCATAACGCCATGCAGTCTGAAGATTTTCATCTCAAACAAAGATTGTAGTGTAGCGAGGAGAATAATTGTGCAAGGCAGAGGGCATACCATCTAAGAAGAATACGTACTGCCATTGAGTTTTTTTTTTATCTTTTATTATTGATCAAGCAATCATGAGTATATAAACAAATGGGAAGATGCAAGAGATCTACTTAGAAACCTTTGCTCCATATAGGGAGTCGGTATAAAATGAGCTCTAGGCGCAGTCAAGTATAATGAGCTCCTCTGCACAGATGCTCCGTCATGGACTATAGCTGGTGCTATCAGTGGCGGAGCCAGAATGTTTTAAATAAGAGGGCAAATTATTAATAAATATTATATTATATTATATTATATAGCTTTGATTGACTCTTCATCCTCAAAGGATTTACACTTGAAATAATTGTCTAGTGACATGTTAATTTAATATGAACCTGCTGGATTTTTTTTTATCATCATTAGTGTCTACATAATAATTAACACAACTACACAATAATTCATTGTTAAACAAAAATCAGTTGAGTTACACAATAATTCTAAATCTTCCATATGAAATTAATAGCAAAATACATGTCAATTCATCAAAATCAAAACCTATTTCAATTCATATCTATATGCATATAATAAGTATGTTGATTAAATTATACTTAATCATTTCTAGACATTTAATTAAGGAACAATGCTTAGTGTATGAGTAAGAGGAACAATGCTTGAAAAACATGTTTTCTACTTGATATTTTACTTACAAACAAATCATGTGAAAATATTAAATTTCAATAAACTACTCTGTTAATGCAAGATATGTCAAAAATAGTGGTTTTGTATGAATATTAATTTATTTTTTTTATAATAAGAAAAGAAACACTTAATTGATTAAATTAGCATATTTAAACATTTATTTTGAACATATTCATATCAAAACCCCTAACTTATCATAAATCCTAATATTTTTAATAACTAATTATAAAAAAATAAAATTAAAATTAGATAATAAAACAAATAGAAAAGATAAAAAAAAATATTACTTAATGTATAAAGCAAAAGACAACAAAGATTAATATAATTGATAAGAAATTTGCATAAAAAAAAAATAAGGAAGCAATTGCCCCCTTTTGACCCACTGTGGCTCTGCCACTAGGTGCTATAATAAGTGGCCAGCTTGTAGGATATATTGGTTGGAAAGGGGTAAAATTTTTTTTATTTATCTATCAAAATTAAATTAATTATGATTAAGGATTTTAAAGAACTAATACATTTTCGAGTCTTGACCTGTGAATTGAATCTTTGAATTGCTGCATTGTTGTGTTGTGTTGCCCTGCAATAATCATTGATGGTCGCGACGGTGCACTGCAATAAATCTTGGGAGACATATTATATATATCCTAATTATATAAATGAGGAGCCATAAAATTTTAAAAAATAAAAAATTTTTATTAACAATAACAAAAAATTTATTATTTTAAAATACTTTAACAAGTAAATACTTTCCTTGTTTTTATTTGATCACAATTGATTTAAATGTTTTTTTTTCTATGAGTTTATAGACTTAAATCGACCTGAGTCCGTTTGAGAATGAGTACAATCAACCAAATTTAAAGTCTCTAATAATTTTAATGTTAGCTATAGAAAAAAGAAGATTTTTTAACCAATATCGTTACAAGCTAACGAAGCAACGAATATCAAAGATCTTTTCGAATAAATTATATTCATGATGAGATTGCAACTAGTTTAATAAAATAATAAAAATAAAATCGTAGTGCTAATGACATATTAATAATCCAGTGCACAATAATGTAATTCAAAAACTACAAAATTGCTAAATGTTTTTTTTAGTCATTTTATTTACAATACCTTTAACAATAGTTTTAACTAAATACCTTTTAATTATTTTTTATTTAACAATAATTTCATCCGTATTTTAAACAAACACATTTTTTAACCCTACTAACAACAATTAAAAATTATTTTTTTTACAATTATAAAAACTACCTCGATACTCAACACCAAACACGTATTTAAAGTTTTCAAACGGAATTGTGTTTCATGTGCACCTTTAGCTCATGTTCACTGTGTCATCAATAATTACAATTTAATCGATATGCTTTCTGCATAGAGCTGTTGATCTTCCAGCAAAAGAGCAACAATTCGGTTTGCAGATTTCAAGCAAAGAAGATATTGGTTTCCTTTGATGGTAGTTTGAAATTACTGTTTATATATATATATATATATATATATAATAAACGAGAGAATTATATATTAAGTAGCCCCATCAAATCTAGTTGTTGCCTGATCAACAAAAGACGCGAAATACCTTATTCTATTTTGCTAATATATTGTCCCTAATAAAAACAACGAAGGAAAAAGACTCGTGATATTAATATTTTAAGAGCGTTGCTGCTTATTTTGTTTGCGCTTAATCTTTCTCGATTCTACTAGCAATCATACAACAAGTAGGTGGAGCTGAACGAAAAATAGAATACAATGGGAATATAAAAGAAAATAAAAGACCAAAGCGACGAGGGATCTAATTAGTTAGTCTAGTTCATATTACATTCAAGATTTCTAAAAAGATCTGAGCCTATATAGTTGAAATTTCTAACTGAGGACTTCAACCAGAAGGCCAAACGGTGAAAGGTGACATCAAAAATTATATCCCAATCCAGAGCCTTGGATTCGAAGATTAGGCAGTTGCGCGCTATCCAAATTGATCAATACAGACCTTTACAGAGGAGGGTAATAGCATGTTGCTGAAAATTTTTATTAATCAAACCGGACCATTCCTGTGGATTTTGATTTGAGTCTTTGTACAGACAATCTGATCACCCAAACCCCTTCAAGAAACGACCCTACTGTTGATACTGGTGGGTATGCTGCAGGTGGGAATTGGATTACTTGTGCTCCAGCAATTCAGTGGTATCAATGGAATCTTTTTCTATTCTAGCAACATCCTTGCAAATGCTGCAGGTGTTATGTCCTTGTACAGTCTCATGTCAGGACAGTATTTCAAGGATTGATTGCACATATCATTTTGATGGCTCTGTATATCACCTAATCTTGCCACGGGAAGAACCTGTTTTTTTTCAGGCCAATCAATCCCAACTAAATATAGTTCTTAAAAGTCAACAATCCAAAATTACTCTTAAGGCTACTCTACACATTCCTTTATCTTGTTATGCTAGTGACCTAAATTCCAAAAGGTTAAATTGATGGTTTACTAAACTATCATAATCTTGACAGGAATTTCCTCAAGCAATTAATCTTGCTACATTTGGACTTCGAGCTATGATTCCATTTGCCCTTGGGCTTTAGCTTGGTGAAGTAGTTGAATGGATAGATGTCCTATTCGATATAATCTTCAGAAGAAAAGGGAATTTGTAACTTAATTTGCAGGCATCCAAAATTTGAGAGAAATTCTTGTCTGAGTTATATGATAAGTAGCTGTTTCTTTTGTAGGTCGTAGCCACTGGGATCGCTTCATGGTTGATGGATAAAGCTGGGCTGGGCTGGGCGTAGGAATTCCTGGTTACTATTGCTTTTTATGTGGAGGTTTGTAAAACTACCAAACCTATGATATGTTTCATTCTGTGTACTTAAAGTTTATCGTTCATCAAGCATCTGGCTTTATTTATCGTGATCAAATTTTGATTTCTTATTTTCTCTCTCGTTCTTCGTTTTGTACTGGGGCATTTCCCCACAGGATTCATATTTGTATCACATAATGGGAATTCTGGCACTTGGAGGACTTGTGGGATGTTTCATGTATCCATGCTCTTGTTTGTTACCTTCCTTCCAAGGGAATCTCTTTCTTTTTATCCAGGTTGTGGTGGTTTCCTTCTCAGTGGGACTTGGAGCTATTCCTTAGATCATAATGTCTGAGGTATCCGGAACTTCTTATTTTATATCAACCATCTGCTTCCAGTGGAGGGCTATGATTTTGCTCTTAACCCCTCCACCCATGATAGTCATTCAATGTTGGTTTTAGAATGCGATGGAACTACAGTCAGATTGTCAGCTTATGAAGTTTATTTATGTGTTTAGTGATGGTGAAAGAGTGATTCATGAATTGTTTTCTTAAAGTGAGCAGATTTTTTACTGGCTCGTTTCAGGTTCTCCCAGTGAACATTAAGGGCCTTGCTGGCAGTGTTGCAACATTGGCTGGCGTCCTGGCTTGTAACAATGACTGCAAACTTGCTCATGACTTGGAGCAGTGCAGGTCTCCCTCTCTCTCTCGCATAGTGTGTGAGTACATGTGTGTGGCACACGATTATTATTCTAATTTCTTGTTGGAAATAAAAGCGGAAACAAAGAAGAAAGAGGACTTGGAAGGATAAATGGTAGAGCTGGAGCTCAATACCAAAAGCAAATCTTGTTATATTTCCTTGTTGTGTTGCTTACCTTTTATAGTACAAAGAAAAGTAAAAAAACTACGAAGCTTAATTAATGAAGAAGTAGAAACACTTCCTTTTAATAAAAAACTATAAAAACTAATAAAAGACAACTGAAACAAAATTATAAAAGCTAATAAAAGATATTGAAAGTTACAAATTATATTTAACATTTCTAACCAGTGAATCCACTGCTCTGTCAACAGGGACCTTCACTATTTACACGGTGGTCGGTACTTTCACTGTCATTTTTGTCTCTCTGGGTCCCTGAAACCAAAGAAAGAATTCTAGAAGAAATACAATCGTCGTTCAGATGGAATTGTTGGCTCAACCATATGTGAGCTGGTTTGATTTTATTAGTGAAAATTGATTGAAATGTACATGTATTTTTTTTCCTTCTTTTTTTTTTTCCTTTCCAGTGTTCATTTGTTGTGTTAAAAGGAAAAAACGAAAAAATAAACAAAGGAGAAAAGGAAGTAAAAATTTCAGTAAAATTCATTTAAATTTTCCTTACAGTAGACGTAACATACCTAGAACACCAACAAGTAGACAAGTAGTACAAAGTGCAGTGAATATGAAGGCAAAATGAAAGATATTTGTTGTCTTGTCACTTCTGCACTCCATTTTCAAGCAACGAAGTAAGAAATCGCTTGAGACATCTATTATAGACACAGGGACGTTCCAGGTGAACTAAGTGGCCTGCCTTCTGTATGCCCTGAAATGTTGCCGTCTCGCCTAGTTGCCTGTAACAACATAACAAATCCATCAGTACTATGCTGCACTTTTAGTTGCCTTTGCACTCTTTCTTTTGCTTGTGTTTTGACGATTGTCCTCGAATTTGCATGTGTTCGTGTCTGTATCAGCTAATCACCTTATACGTTCAGTATGATTCATTGATTTGCGGTTAATATCTACCAAGTAGTTATAGATGTTGCAAGGCATACCCTTTCATGTTCTGTGCGAGCCCCAGATTGAAGATTTGGTCGTTCTCCCCCCATAAGAGATGTATCTTCTGCAACATTTAATTATGGCTGTGATCATGTTAAACATATGCATTAGGAGCAATAAACATGAGGAATTAAGTACTGCAATTACCTGTACAAACCTAGGGATTGTGGGGTCTTTATTGTTGATGATTAACCCCTCTAGAAGTTCAGCTCTCTCTTTTCTGTTAGTGAACATCACCTGTAAGTCTTCAGTTAGTGCTTGTTAGCTAAAAAGTCACTGCTACTAATTAATCAAAGCAACCAAATTGTAGGGAGAAAACAGTGCACGGAAGGCTGAATGTGCGAGTGTTATTTTTAGCAAGCCGAAACTCTCTAGTTTGGAAGCCAAAATGGTTTTGAGACAGACAAAAGCTGTGCTTTGACAATTCCATCGACCTTGAATTCTTATGCATAAATACAAGGGCCGGCGCCATCTAAAAGCTGCATGGTTAGAGATGGCAAGTACTGCTGTTACCACCTACCTAGCGAGCACAGTATTTAGGTTGAGTTGGTAGAACGAAACACATAACTAAGGTGTCCGTGGTTGGGGCTGAGACAAATGTCCCTGACGACATTATTCTCCCCCAAAAAAACCAGGGAAATTGAAAGGAGAAGGGATAAGGTAACTTTAGTGATTTGGCCTCACAATTAAGGAAATCATGTTAAAATTCTTATAATTTCCTAATTAAAGTATAGGTGAAAATTCTACAGCAATCGTGGGCAACACAAGAAAAAAAATCTGCCGAAGCATTAAAAAAGAAAGTACAAGGTAAATTCGTGTGTGGACCTAGTGGCCTGCAACTTGCAATCTCTACCTCCCGTCTTGTTTCGGTCCTCTGTGTGTGGGTGTGTGTGCATGCATGTATATATGATTGGAGTCCTGCAAAAGCTCGCTAGCAAAATTGTTTATTAAAATAAAGACTTTCGGTCCAATAATTATATGTAACAAGTGCCAAAAAGAAAAAATAATATTAATGGATAGAAAATCCAATCAAGTCCCGTAGAAGATGCAAATTAACAAACCTCAAGGTAGTCTTTGTGAAGCCTATTTGGGAACCAAAGCTTCTTGTAAGTAGCAACAGAAAGTAGTGTTTTAAGACCTTTAACAGAATCAGGCAGCAAAAGCTCCGAGGAGGACTTGAACCCAAGTTCACTTAGAGTTGCTTCACTGATCGAGTCAGTCATTGCCAGGATTGAACCAGATATGACCATGGCTTGAACCAGGTCAGGATACAACTCAGCCATCTTAAACGCCACCATGCCACCATAGCTAAACCCCACTACAATACACTTCTCTATTCCGAACTTCTTAAGACCTTTCACCAATGTTTCAGCCTGAAACGTTGGCGAACGGTCTGTTTTATCAGTGATTGAGCTACCGAAGAAAAGAAGGTCAGGGATATAAACTGAATACTTTTTGGTCAAGGCACCAACTTGGAATTGCCAAGTGACAATACCTTCAGCAGCAAAGCCATGGACTAGAACTATTACAGGTTTGTTTGGTTTGGTTAAGGTTGGGGTCTTGTTCTTTTCACCTTTTTTAGGTTTCTTGACGGTTTCATTTGGAACCCAAAAGTTCACGACCGTGCCAGGCTCAATCTCTACTCGGTGAGGTTGCACTCCTGCCATTTTCATTAGGCCATGCAATAATGGCGTCTGTGCTGCCACAAGGTTCACCATCTTTTTATGTGTGTGATTGTGTGTTTTCTCTCTTTCTGTTGCAAAGTTTGAGCAACGAATGAAAACTAGATGAGGGTTTTAAGCTACCATGGAAAGATGGTTTGTTAGCTGCTGTCATTAAAGTGGTGATGTTTGACAGATAACCAGGGCGAAGGCCCCATATCCTATGATCTTGTGGTTGACAATGCTAATCGTGCTCCTGCAAATTTCTTGCACGAAATCGAAATCTGTGTTCCAAAGTTAATTACTTTTAACTTCGTGTACAAACAACAGTTGTTTGATTTTGATCACCAGCACTGCCTGCTCTTCAGCTCATTAAATTTAAACAGCTAAGCAAGGCTGCAGAAATTACACATGTTTACAGCTATTTTGTGTTTGGTTTGAAAATTAAATATATAGAATGAAATTAGTAAGATTCAACGCCTAACATCTTAATTATTATAAAATTATCTTTAACTTAATAACTTAATTTATTATATATATAAAACTCTAAAAAAAAGTTTTATATTATTGTGTAGATATAACACTATTATAGAATCAAACTACCAGAAGGAACACAAATTTTATGTCATCATAACCAACAAAGTAAGGATGGTGACAATGGCGATGACAGTACAATAACAACATTCCATTAAATTCACAGGATTTAATATGCCAAAATTGCAAGTGTTCAGGGACTAAAATGAATTTTTTAAAAAAATTATATATTGAATGATCTTGAATCTTAGCTAGCCAAATATTCAAATATACCAGGAAAAAAGGAAGTCAGATATACAGAAGCGATCATAAATGGCTTTTATGTTGTTAGGTATCAGACGCTGTCTATAACCAATTCTTACAGCTTTTAATTTAAGAAAGAGACTGGTTGATATATCAATGGAAGAGGAAGCACGATCTTGCAATATCAATGGCCCCCGCAATGGAATGAGCATCTACCAAGACGGTATAGAGCGTGTTTGGCAGTGTGGTTATGGTTGATTTTCAAATAGCTTTTCGTGCTGAAATACATGCTAATGATTTTTTTTTATTTTTTAAAAATCATTTTTGACATCAGCACATCAAAACGATCTAAAAAGTACAAACCGCACTCAATTTTAGCAAAAAAAAATTTAAAATTTGACGAAACGCAGGTACAAACGCAATGTCACACGCTGTCATAGTATTATAACTATAAATTTAAAGTACCAATTCGCGAAAGACAAGTATTTGTCAAAGAGAAAAGACGGCTAAAAACGTACTTCGTGATATGATACTTGAGAGGTTTATTTAAAGTTTTGATTAAATTAAAAAATTAAATAGAATATTCATGAAAAGTTATTGGTAATATTTTAAGGTTTTTTGAAAATTTTTGATTAAATTAAAAATTTAAATAAAATACTAAATATGAAATCACCAACAAAATACTTAAAAATATTAAAATTTAATTATATATCAGTACAACTATCGATAAATTATCTCAATTAAAAAACTAGAATCTTTTATTTTATAACAAACACGTCTCTTCTTTTTCTTTTCTCGTTATCTTTTTCTTCTCTCTTTACCTTTTATAAAAAACACTAACGTCCATTTTTTTGTTTCTCTTCCCTCCCCCAACTCCTTCTCTTCTCTTTTCTTATGTCTTCTCTCTTTTTTTTTTTTTTTCATTTCTCTTCTCTTTTTTGTTTTTTAACTAACATGCTTTATGAATTTTTTTTTTTTTCATCTTCACTCACAATTAAATTAAGGTAAGATTTTTACTCTTTTTTTTTTGTTTTCCTTTTCATTATATTTGTTATTTTATTTTATTTTTCATTTCTAAATAATTGTTTGAATATTGTTGTAGGAGTTATTTTCATATGAGATCTTTTTTTGCATTTTAATTGGATTTTTTTAAAAAAATTTGTTCAATTTCAATTAAATTAATTTATTTATTGTTGGAAGATGGGTTCTTGAATAGGTTTTCTTGGTTAGGTGAAAATATTTTTTAGTTGATTTATTTATTTGTTGTTGTTGTCTATTTTTTGTGTTATTTATTTGTTGCAAATTTATTAGAGTTGATTTTTTTTTCTTTTTTCCAAGCAACTCACCTCCTGAGTATTATTGAATATTGATTTATATTAATTTATTTTATTTTAATTATATTCTACACTTGTTAAATACTTTTTTAAAAATATATATTTTTTAAATAATTAATGATGATATTATCGACGGATTAAGTCCGTCGGTACATTCCAAACAATCGATAAAGAATTATTGTAAAGGACTTTATGTCACTATTTAATCACCGATGGAAATACATACAGTATTTTTGTCGCAATATGACAAACTCCATGAGAAAAATACCGACAGAATAAAACGGGTAAAATATTTTTTATGTGCTTTTATTCTTAGTAAATCCATCAGTAATTTTATTATTGACGGATTCATCTATAGACCAAAAAATACTGACAAGAGTTCTACCAACGGAGCATAATTTTTGTATGTGGAACCACCGGTAAATTCATTGTCAATGAAATAAAAATATAAATATTGATAAAAAATTCTGTTAATAAATTTAAGAATTCTGGTAGTGAGCGATCATTAATATTTTGGGAAAAAAATGTTTAGGGCCAGTTACAGTTTTAGGTTTTCACATTTTGTCAGCAAAGGCTTACAATTTTAATGACTATTTATATTACAATCCTTAAAAAAAGTTAGTTAATGAGCCATTATATGATAGGATTAGGAGTAATTAGGGACTTAATTTATATAAAAAAGATCATAATGAAGACTAAAATATAATTTTTATAAAAGTAAGGATAAAAAAAATCAAATAAAGACAAATTTATTAATAAGAATGAAATATAGGGATTAAAATAAGTTTTTTGAAATTATGAAGAGTAAGAAACTCTGTCCAGGCTTCTATTTTATTAAAAAACTTGCAACCAAACAAATTAAATGTAATAAATCAAATCGTTAAATTAATTAATTTATCATATTACATATTTAATTACATTAAATTATACGAAACATGCACTTACCATTTGATACACAAAATCCTAAAAAAGCCCAGAATTCTACTTTTGACTGAAGGCCGGAAGTTGATTGGATCTGTATATGGCCGGGCTAAGGAGTGTACATGGAATGACCCATATCTCATAAGAGAAGACCGGGCTGAGTTCATTAATATTCACGTATATGGGCAGGGCTCCTACTTGGTAAATTATGGATTTTTAAAATGTTTTAATTTTTAAGTTAATTAAGTGAAAAAAAAATTCAAATAAAATTTTTTAATTTAAATAAATCTAGCTACGCAAAATATACTAGAAATTTTCACATGTATAATTTTAATTAAATGGTTAATTTTAAGTTGTTTATATGAGTTGATAAGTAGAAAAGAGAAAACGCATACACTTCTCCAAAATAAATAATATTGAATTTAAGTAGATAAATCAAAAGAAAGCTTCTACGGCCCTATACAATCTAAAATTAAAAATACATTTTACTTATCATAAAATATAAAATA
>Ga0325411_1003239_pt1 | contig 18343 bp, 11 predicted proteins | sample PopdelMetagenome_13_FD_206181 | JGI IMG/M metagenome (GOLD analysis project Ga0325411, IMG submission 206181) | Populus deltoides microbial communities from Bellville, Georgia, United States - Xylem-PdIQD-R4 | ecosystem: Host-associated > Plants > Phyllosphere > Stem > Wood/Secondary xylem...
TGTTTAACTAACTAGCTAGTCGTAGCTTGTTATACTTTAAAGAGATTCCTATATTCGTGGGAGAAAAGTTAGGTCATTTGCCTCTGGTGGTGGCACATATGGTGGCAGAAACGACCTTCCCCTAATAAAAATGAGGTATCTCGTGGAGTTTCTATTTGATGATATATGTGGGTTATTCTGAACTGGGCACGTTTTGTGCTTCTCTGACTACCGTAGGGTACATGCATCAAATCAAAATAAAATTTTCAATGAAATATTATAAATATAAAATTATATTTGTGACAAATTTTTATGTAAAATAAAGTTGATGAACATATTATTTAAAATATTTAAATTATTAAATGAATCTTGTCAAATCAGATTAGATCTTTTTATACTATTTAGAATATATCTGGAGTTATAAGGAGAATTTTACTCCAATTCAAGTTATAATAAAAACTAGAAATCTCAAGCTTCTCGGTCATACATGATAGGTCTAGTAATTTATCTAGATAAGAAAGAATGATATATTTGAAGTCAGGTATAAAATCTACTAAGAATATGCGAAAATTGAATATTCAGATTACATGGAGAAATTTTAGCTTGAAAACTTTATTTTTATTATCCTATCTTATTTATTTATTTATTTATATAATACTGAATAATTATTTTTAATTTAGATTTGTTTTGGCTCATTAGACATTGTTTAGAGATTTATTTCATTATTGTAATTATGTTAGTGGATTATTAATTTGTGACCATTAGTTTTCAACTCCAAAGGGATTCATTATGCTTAATTAGAGGAGATTATATTATGTTTTTTGAGCTACAAATTCCAACATCAAGTTGAAGAATAAATGCGGGTTTTTTTGTTTGTGTATTATAAAATAACATTTCTTTATATGGGAAAAAATCGTTCACTGACTTAAAAAATAAATTAACTGGTTTTATATCCTCATTCACATATTAAGAATTTTTAAATATAAAGTTATCACTCAAAGTATAATTTTTAGAGTGAAAGGAATTAGTATTATTATAATCCATAAAATATACAATAACAAAGTTAATAATGAATTCCCTGCATGTTTTAGTTTTTGTTGTAATGTAATATAGAGTTAAGCCTTTACAGGGTTAATGTTTCCCTGTATCTCCTATTTTGCTTTTTTTTTTTATATATATATAAAAAATCCATCTACTATTTTTTGCTTTGATATCATCTGTGTACTATATATATATATATATATATATATATATATATATATATATATATTTGATTATCATTATATATCTTTGTCATTTTGATGTCATTAAAAATTGACACGTATCATGTTCCTACCCCATGAATTTGTATATTTTTATCTCTGATTTTCTTTTAATTTTTTTTATCCTTATATTTTATTTTTTATACAAAAAAGTCTTTGGTGGAAAGTTTTTTAGTTATCATAATTTACAATAAATATAATTTAGTTCTTGGAAAATTGTAAACTTTGTCAAGATTTTGAAAATAAATATAACATTATAGAAAATAAAAATTTTACAAAATCACAATAATACTAACCATAATCACAAAAAAAATAATCACATTCATAATCAACTAGTCCAATTAAACAAAAATTATTAAAAAGTCCAGAGATATAGAATTCATTTTTACAATGTCATGTATTTATTATAAAATCTTTTTTTTAAATGTATCTTGATTTTTCAGGTTAAAATAAAAAAATTATAATTTTTTAAATAAATAAAAAAAATCTCGTGATAAATATTGATATTATGCTAAACAAAAGTTTATTTTTAGGTTAATTTCATTTCACCCCCTTAATTATACTGTAACTACTAATTTTTGCCCATAAATTTGTTCTTTATCAACTACCCTCTGACACTAAAACAAAAGTTAAAAGAGATCGAGAATTCGAACACATTCACATAATAAAATTATAATTTTATCTTCTATAATTGAAATAATATTACTTGTTTTCAAGGGTAAAATTGGTTTTTTCACATGACCTTTTATCATTATAAGATTGAATAAGGTAAAACAGTCTTTTAACATTTAATTTACACAATAATATATCTAAAAAATCACTTTAAAAAAATCTATTTCGTGTCAAACAAACTTATCCTTTAGCCATTAAATAATTTAATTAATAGCGTGTTTAGAATAGAGATGCAGTACGGTGTGACTAATTTATATTTTTATGGGACTCGAATAAAAAACAATAAAAAAAACATATATTTTTTTAATTCTAGTAAGATATAATTTGTATTTTAAAAAGTTCATACCTCAAAAAAAATCACATATAAAGACATAGCTAAATCCAAGTTTCAGACTTGAACGTGACCCATTTGGCAATATATTTTGGACTCAACGGATTCCTTCGGCCCAAGAAAATCCTGGAGTAAAAACGACACCGCTTGATCATTACCCTGATTTCTAATCTTCCATACTCTTCCCACACTGGAAGCAGGCAAGCAAGCAAGCACAGCCGGCAACAACCAGAAGCAAACGCCAATCGTTCAAAATCCCCTCCCCCCCCCAAAAAAAAATGAGCTTCTTACTAAGAAAAACAATCAAATCAAACTCCACTCTCCAATCTTTCAAGCCGAACAATGCCCTCTCTTTCTTCCTGCGCCAATCCACAAAGCATTTCTCTACCGAGACTCAACCACCACCGCCACCACAAGAGAATAATGATCCATCCTCAACCGATCCATTTCTTCAAGATTCAGCTACCAGTAAGAATAAGGAAGAGAGAGAACTGATGAATATGATGTTTTTTTTTTTTTTTTGCAAAGTTAGGGTCTAGGGTTTATTGTTGTTAACTTAAATTGGTTGTTCATTGCGGGTTAGGTTTGACGTATGCAAGATTTCATGGTGTAAGGAAGCATACATTGAAGACAGACATAATTAATTTATTTGAAGGCTCTAATTTGACACCTGATGATATTATAGTCGTTCACCACCGCTTCAATAATAATCCCTATGCTGCGTAATTTTTTCACTCCACCCCTCGCTTTACGTTACATTTCGAGATAGTTTTATTTATGTATCTGTTAATTAATCAATCAATTAATGTTTGTTCTTACATAGAGCGATAAAATTTCCTTCTAGAAGAGCATATGATAATGCTCAGAGGTCACTCACGCGGGCGGGCCGTATATACAATTTGGAAAAGGTAATTTGTTTCTCTTTGATTGATGGTGTTGTGATTTTTGTGTTTGGAAAAGGAAAACTTTCAAGTCTGGTGCTGATGACTGTTTATGGTTGCATTGCAGACTCCGCCTACTGTGTGGGATGCCGCACTTCGAAATTCTTATGATGGAAAAACTGTAATTTGATTTCTTTTCTTTTCCTATGCTTCTTTTCTTTTCTTTTCCTATGTTATTTTATCTAATTTTGTAGTAATATGCAAACTATATAAAGAGAGGAAGGTGTGGTGTTCAACATCTAATTGAATTTTCTTACAGGCTCTGATTATTTTTTTAAAAGGTTTCTGAGCTTTACAGAATTTACGAGATGCTTTGCCATTATCGGTTCAAATGATTCGTGCAGCATTGCATTAATCAATTGCTAGGTGCCTGTGGAAATAATTTTTAGACAAGTTTCATGTCATTGGAGATTTGGCTTTCAATATCTGATAATTATTCTTTTCAGTTTTAAAGATATAACTTCATAAATTGTGTCAAGATCCTGCAAACATATACTATTTTGAAGCAGTACTTTAAGTAGTTTCCTATCAGAGCCCATCCAGGGGGGGAGGTTGTTTCTGTTTGTTGATGGCATTGAATGCATTTATCCTCATTATGCTTAAGGAACATCATCAGGAGGCCATAGCTAGTATGAGCTATTTGCAAAAGCAAACATGTCCAATATACTATTGGTCAATTGTCTTGTTTACAATCTTAGAATTTGAAGCCAAGAGAGCTGAACTACTGAGAACCTTTTAGCGGCCTGCTGTGGTGTAGGCTTGTAGCTATTTGGTTTGTCTTTATCTTAGACCTTTACCTGTCGACTATTCTGTAAGTGCTTGATGCCTAAATGTCGATTTTGAGACTAAAATAAAGTGTGCTTGACTGGTTTTTTTGCCCTGGTACAAGTACATGTATTTTTTTTTCTGCTGCAGTTGCATTTTCAGGAGCATCTTTTGACAACTCAATATTGCTGTCTTGCATTTTATAACAAATGCAATTATTTTCATGGCTCAAGTTTTATGAGACTTCATAGCATTTTTAAGCTGATGCACCTAGATCTGCCTTTGGTTCAGGTTTTACTGGAAGGACTCCCTCCAAATGCACTTAACGAAGATATAGAGCGCTTCCTGTCTGGCTGTAAATTTGTTCCATCCTCAATCAGGACGTTTGTAAAGTTAGTGTAGTAGATTGCTTTCAAGTTAAACTGTTATAGAATTGCTATAATTTCTTAAGGTCATTGCTTGAAATATTATCGCAGGTATCCAGATCCCGTTATGTCTGCAGGAAGAAAGAATCCCACCACTTCTGCGGGAAAACAAGATGCCACTACCTCTGAAGAAAAAAGAGATCCCATTAGAATGGCGACCGTACTTTTTTCTACTCAGATTGAGGCGATGAATGCCTTAATTAAAAAGAATCGAGGCTTCTGTCTCAATAATCAAATCTCAGTGCGGGTTCTCCATTAAAGGATTTTTGCACTATTTGGCCACCTTGTTTCACTTCAAGATTGAAAGTAGAGATGGATATGTGGTATTAGGTACACTCGCCGTGCCTGAAACACAGCATTATTTACTAAGAACATAATGGACGTCATGTTTTTTTGGAAGCATTGAATATTTTTGACGTTTCAATTATCATGAAGGAATACAAGCTGGCAGCTATTGCAATTTCTCTATTTTCTCCCACGACTTTTAGATGGGAAATGGTATGGAATAGCACTATCTGGTGGCTCTTTAGAGCACAAAATCGGATGTTCTTTCCCCATTCCTGCAAGAAAGCTTTTCTTTAACCTTTTATTTTGCGAACCCTATATACCATCCATGAAAATTCGCTTCATCTTGGATAATCCTATCTTTCTGGGATATTAGTTGCCATTAAACTCTTTCAAAAAATATGAAAAAAAATATTCTGGATCATAGTTTCTCTTTTCTACAGGCATTTGATAAAATCATCTCCCAAAATTTCATCTGCGGCAAACATATAAAACTGGTACTTCATATTTCCCAATTTGAACAGAGAGCTGGCTCGGCTATACTTTTCTCCTTGGAAGTGCTCAAAATAGACACCATATGAATTGCTATGCTATATTGGATTTGAAGAATTGAAGGGCGTGTCCTAGACTACATCTGATGCCGCAAGTATTACCTATCCAACTAGGAAAATGCAAAGCATTGCAAAAAACAGAGATCGAAACCTGGAATAAGCGCTGTTTTCTTGGAAGTAAGATGGTGAAATGAAATCAGCATGCAATGAAAGACAAACTTGGTACCGACTCCATGAACGTCGAGAGCGATCAGCTCCCTTCGTTTGCTGTGAAAGCAACGACGTTCACATTTCATTGTTCTGGACAAAAAATTGTATCTCTTAAGACTACTAAATCCTTTGCTGGCCGCTCAACCAGAACCCAGGTTTTTGTCTTGAAATCACGCACCTTGCAGCTCCCACGAACAAGGCATTAACCTTGGTACACGGGGCATTTTGCACGATCATCCTGCTGATGAAGATGGGAGCTTATGGACCAGCATTCTCGTGTATAGCTTCGCTGACCTCTTGCATTTCAGGTGCGCGTCCAAAAAATAATCATGTGATCTACCAGTCGATCCAAAACATTAAGAATTTCACTTGCCCTAGTGTTTGACCAATCTATTGCTCTAAATCTATAAACCTCATTCTTGTTCTCAATCCAGCTGCAGCCAGGATTCGTTTTAATTCTATCCTTCATCAATTTCCTCACTCTAGCCGCCTGATCCCAGAACCTCACAGTAGCATACAAGTTCGCCAACTGCACATGGGTAGCACAGCGCACCCTGGTTCCAGCAACAGCCTGTTCTCTGCAGCTTGTATGTTAATCCAAACACTCCCATGAAGCCTGCAGGAAGATAGAAGAGAACCACGAATATAACAGAGTTGGGAACTATAGGCATCCTTTCAATTAAACCTCGTGCTTCTTCCAGTCATCCAGCATGGCCAAGAAGACCAACTATACATGAATAATGGTCTAGTTCTAGCTTCACGCCATATTTAACCATCGAATTGAAGTAATTCTTTCCTCGCTCAACAAAACCAGCATGCCAACATGAAGATGAAACACCAAGAAAAGTAATGGCATCAGGTTTCACCCCCTGATTTTTCATCCTTTCAAAAAGCTCAATCCCTTGCACTGCCAGCCCATGTCGAGCATAGCCAGCAATCATAGAATTCCATGACACGATATCTTTACCACCAATGTTGACAAATATGTACAATGCATCTTCAAGATTCGCACACTTGCAGTACACTGATATAAGAACGTTGGCTATATGCAAATATGAATCAAATCCCATGTGAACTATTTGACAATGAGCATTTCTACCTTGCCAATTCTTTGTGTAACTTTGCATGGGCCATAAAATCTGGGATTTAACTTGTAATGCTTCCTTAATGCCATGCTTGTTTGTCGACATAGCTGAAGTTTTAAGTACACAAAATCTCCTACTTCAAACTTCCTTCAGTTCTTTTCTTATCAGCCATATGCTTCATTCTATATGTTTAGCCGTTTCCAACTTCTTTTGCAATAACAGATCCATGTTAACCCTCGTCGGTATCATCTCTTCCATTGCAACCACAATGCTTGCTTCTTGTGTAGATAATTCTCTGCTAGGAGGTGGATATCCATACAAAGCTTGGAAGTGATTCATTTTAATAGCCGAATGAAAACTTGTATTATACCACCATTGAGCTAAGGACAGCCATTTATGCCACTTTTTTGGATTAGGCATTGTCATATACCTCAAATAAGTCTCCAGACATTGATTCATCCTTTCAGATTGCCCATCAAATCAAGGATGATATGCAGAACTTAGGAACAACTTAACTCCTAACCTTTTGAACAATTCCCTCCAGAACAAGCTAGTAAAGACCTTATCCCTATCTGTCACGGTAGTTGTTGGCAACCTATGGAACTTATAAAAATGGTATATGAACACTTGAGCTACTTCCTGAGCTGTAAATGGATGTGACATGGCTATAAAGTGTCAATATTTAGAAAATCTGTCAACCATCACCATAATCGTGTCCTTCCCTTCTAACTTAGGGAGTCCCACAATAAAATACATGGTAATATTCTTCCAAGTTCCTTGTAGAACTGGTAGAGGTTGCAGAAGTCCAGGGTAAGCTACCATTTTCAACTTGGCTTGTTTACATACCTTAGACTCTTCTCTTGTAAGAACTTTGTATTCCTACATGGCCTCCAATATACAAATCATGAGCTGCATTTACTAACCTTTCCCTTAAATTCCATTCTACTCCAATTACAACCCTGCTATTGAATCTTATGTAAAGGTATAATTAGGCCAACTACTTGCATGGATCATTTAGCAATGATATCTTGCATTAAAGTGTCATTCTTATAAGTTTCTTGCACCTCTTCATGACATGCTGGCACCACTGCAGTGATTGCCTCTAACCTACCACAGCTTGTAACCTCACTTCACATTTATTGGTTGATCTTTCAGTATCATTTCTCCTAGATAATGTATTTGCTGCTAGATTTTTGTTTCCCTTCCTGTACTGAATTTGATACTCGAGTCCCATTAGCTTAGCTAGCTCTTTCTTTTTGTATTGGTGTATGAATCTTCTGATGCAGGAGCTCTTTTAAGCTTTCATAATTTGTTTTGATTATAAACTGGTCATGCTCCAAATAATGCCTCCATCTTTCAACTACCATCAAGATTGCCATATCATTTTTATAAATTGATAACCCCAGATGTCTTGGATTTAATGCATTGCTAAAGGCTAATGGTATGCCTTCTTGGCTCAGCTCTACCCTCAATCCACTGGCACAAGCATCAATCTCCGATATAAAAACTTTATCAAAGTTAGGTAATGCTAGCACTAGTGTTGTACACAAAACTGCCTTAAGCCTGTCAACACATCTCGGATGATATGGGAGTGTATTTCGAGGCACTCACATATAGCCACATGCACCAAAATATAAATATAATAGATTCAGGTGACTTGTTTTACAAGAAGCACCAAACCCAAGTATTCTAATTCCATATCCGGGCCAGTACCAAGCTCGAAGATCAATACGTGAAAAGCCCAGAATCTCTCGATGGTATTTAATTCCAGTTAATTTCGTCTGCAGTTCCAAGCCAAAACTCCCACTTCTTTGTTTGCTCACGAGAACATGAAACTCTTGGAAAAAGTAGCTGTGCTTCTAGATATATCAAATGATAGGAAGAAAAATCCGGTGTGCGCCTATTCATTATATACCAACTGTACAATAGAGGATAATAAAGAAGTCGAAAGTTTAGCAATGAAGACTTAATGGAATTGATAGAACTGCAGCTTGAACTTTAAATCATGGCTCATAACTCAGAAGTAATCTTAGTATATTCATAGGAAATCATCAGTTTCCTACTTGTGCTGTTTCATAGGATCAAAAGCAAAATTCAGTGAATGAACTGGACCTCTCCCTCTCAATTTAAATAATGTTCTAGTTTCTTTAGGCATTAATTCACGGCCAAGTTTGGGCAGGACCTTTTGTCTTCTAACGATCCACAGTTTTATATTTGGACTGGTTTTATTAATTATACTTTTCTTTCTTTCTTTTCAGGTTCAAACAGCAATTAATGGCCTTTGGGAGAGTACAGCCAGCGGAACCTGCAAGCTACAGAACTGTCAAACTTGCAAGATTTTGCCGGTTTTGTTAAATCTGAATTGACAACTTACATGGAAACAATAGCAACCAACCATATTGATGCACATAAGAACATCCGTTCCATTGGGATTCCTTCTTCTGAGGATATGAAAGGATTGAGAAGCAATCACTACCACTCAATTCTTAAGATCAAGGAAGCTGGACGATGTTTTGTGTATGAATACAAGGTAAGATCTTCAGGAACTTGATTGTTTGCCGCATATTATTCTTTATACATATTTGCAGCACATTATTCTTCATACATACAGAGCCCATAACATGTTGGCATTGAGGTACCAGTTGTGAAAAGGGAGAATGTTTTGCTTGAGTTTCTGCACTAATCTTATTGCTAATTTCAAAATATACATCGGTGCCTGTCTGCGCGTATAAAACAGGTGGATACCTTATTGTCTGCCACTTGAAAAGGGACCGTCTAATACACCAGCACGGAATCTATTGAAGAATTCAGAAAACCCACATTTCAAAAGTTGACAAGATCATTTTCAGGAGGTTCATCAGGGAAGCAAGAATCTGGGGACCAAAATATTCTGTCTGATGCCAGTGAGTCTGCTCACTCCTTGAATAATTCGAGAGTTACTCTCACAGCCGTCAACTAAGGGGAAGAAACTGGCTGACAGTAACGACACAGTAACACAGTTAGTATATACATATTTGCAGAAGAATAGCTATAGAAAGTAGCATTCCACTCGTTCACTTTTGTTTTATAAGGATTTGTATATCGATTCTTCCATCAACAAAGTTCCAGCAAGTTTCAATTTCTTGAGTGTCGCTGCATCAAATTCTCTGTATCAGTGCTTACTGTTAAAGCAATTTCTTAAATGAGTTTTTAACTTGTTTGAGTCTACCAGCCAAGTTAACATACGGAAATTAGATTCGTGTTGTATAGATGCCAACCACATTCTACTTTAATTTATTTATTGGTGTACCAGTATACTAAAACCCAAACTTTGCAGGGGATTGGAACAATGGCACGTTGAGCTATAGCTCCTTGGCACATCCCTCTGAAACAGATGATACTCACTGAAATCAGTTGGATGTAATAGGGATTAGAAACGGTTGTTCTGAGGAGGCTTTCAAGCTGCAAAATCTACTACTTTGTTCCGGAAGTAGAACAACACTTCAACTGGCTTCAGGATAATGCAATTCAAATGTCAGCTGTTATTTTTACAAGACATATTAACATGTTTGTATTCAGTCACCATTCTCAAATTACAAAAAGAGAAAACATTGAAAATGAACAGAGGCAAAATACTGGGAGATGTAAAGCAACTGTGTACGTCAACAACAAACCAGTCAGGCACAATTTGATACAAAAAAATGCAGTTGTTATATCGCATTTTGTTCAAAAAATAAAAATTCTACGCACAACAAAACTTTACTGACGAGAAGTATAGCATTCTTGGTTGCAATTGACCTAGCAAGTAGGTATACGAAATCCTTCAAAATGGAGTCACAGATTCATGTACACCTGAGAACTCTCCGAAAAGCTTCTATGTGTCCGTGAAGTTTTCCTTCTCTAAAGTTCCTGAAATTGTAGCTTTGGTAATTCGTGGGCGGGTTGCACTTTTTACTGATTTGTGAATTACAGTCTTCTGGTTCTTCTTGATAATCTTCTGTGCTAGTGACTTCAGTGGAACTGTAATATCAAGAGGCAGAAGGACCTCTTGCAACTCTTTCCAGTCAAGTTCTTCGGAATCACCATCTTCATACACCACCCTGTACCAGCCAGTTTCCTTATCGAACAGAGACACGGTACCGCTAAAATAGCTCTCTCCGAACAATTTCCGAACCTCTCTTCCTTCCAACCATTCACCGAAACTCGAATCTCTAAAAAAATCTGCATTTTGACTTGTAATTCCACAAGTACTTGAGAGAACAAGAGCAGTATCACTCGGAGAGATGTCTGGCACGCCATTAATTACTATCGCAGGCTCTCCCGGTAACTCGAAAACCCCTGTTGGTAAAGACTCCAATTCTAGCTCTTTGCTTGTGTTATCCATTTACAGCACTCTTTCTCAATCAGCTAATGGAAATTCAAAACGATCCGGAAAGGCAACGAATTTATGAATTACTTGTAATCTGTAAAGGAAAATTCCAAATAATTAGAAGATTTAGATTGAAAGCATGATAATTAATCTGACTTGACGCCATTTCATAGACTACGGCCCATATCTTAAGCTTCCTAAACTTGTGCTACAAATATTAACACCAAGAAATCACTTCAATCTATCTCACATCCTAACTCATGCAAATCAGTATAGTTTAGATAATCAAACCCTATTTCCCCTAATTTTTGTCCCAAACAAAAACCCTACCTTCATCTATAAATCACAAATTGAGAAAATGAAAAAAAACTTACTGATGTGAACTCAAGCTGAACTCAGTGTTTCACCGTCGTGATTTCAAGCATTTCATAGCTTGATTTTCCCCTTCCAAGTCCTTTTGGGAGCTCCAAAAATCCCCACCTCCTAACCGCCTGCCTCCCCAGGATATGAAAAATACCATGCATTCGATCCTACCAAAGTTACGCTACAACCCAGCACGTCGTCGTTTTCTGAACTACACGTCGTTTAGCGCACAAGTATAAAACCCCGAACAATTTATTCAAAAGCCCACCACCCCCCACCAAAACAAATGAATGTGGCGCAATAAAATATCACACACCTTCACCAATGGCCAATACGACTATCTCTTATACGGTCGTCTGTTCAAGTATTTTACAGACAACCATCTTCCTCTCCAAGCCAAACAACTTCACGCACGCCTCCTACTCTCTTCATCAACGCTTGACAACTACCTCGGTGCGAGACTCATCAATTTATACTCGAAAACCGAACACATCCACCACGCACGCCATGTGTTCGATCAGATTCCCCATAAAAACACCTTCTCTTATAACGCCTTGTTAATTGCTTACACTATGAACAACCACCATAAAGAGACAATAAACTTGTTTTCTTCATTGTTATTGTCTTCTTCTGGGGATTTACAACCCAATAATTACTCGATAACGTGCCTTTTGAAGTCGTTATCGAGCTTGCTGATGGTTACCGATGTTTGTTTGGGTAAGGAGATTCATTGTTTTGTTTTGAGACGTGGGCTTGTTGAGGATGTTTTCGTAGAGAATGCTTTGATTAGTTTTTACTCGAAATGTTTAGGTGTGGGTTTTGCGAGGAAATTGTTTGATAAAATGCGTGAAAGAGATGTTGTCACGTGGAATTCGATGATTGCTGGGTATGCACAAGCTGGGTTTTTTAAAGAATGCAAAGAGTTATATAGAGAAATGGTAGCGCTCCCCGGGTTTAAGCCTAATGCAGTTACGGTGCTTAGTGTCTTACAAGCGTGCATGCAGTCGCAGGATCTTGTTTTTGGGATGGAAGTTCATAGGTATATAGTTGATAATAAGGTTGAATTGGATGTTTTGGTCTGTAATGCATTGATTGGATTGTATGCGAAGTGTGGGAGTTTGGATTATGCAAGGGAGTTGTTTGATGAGATGAGTGAGAAAGATGAGGTGACTTACGGCGCGATTATATCAGGTTATATGGCTCATGGTGTTGTTGATAAAGGGATGGAGCTTTTTAGGGAAATGAAAAGTCGAGTATTGAGCACGTGGAATGCAGTGATTTCCGGTTTGGTGCAAAATAACCGGCACGAAGGGGTTGTAGATCTGGTAAGAGAAATGCAGGGGCTTGGTTTTAGGCCTAATGCTGTAACACTTTCAAGCGTACTTCCTACTCTATCGTATTTTTCGAATTTGAAAGGAGGGAAAGAGATACATGGTTATGCAGTTAAAAATGGTTATGACAGGAATATATACGTTGCGACTGCAATTATTGATACTTATGCAAAGCTGGGATTTCTTTTTGGGGCTCAGTATGTTTTTGATCAATCAAAAGAGAGGAGCTTGATTATTTGGACTGCAATAATCTCTGCACATGCTGCCCATGGTGATGCTAATTCAGCTCTTACTTTTTTTGATGAGATGTTGAGTAATGGAATACAGCCAGACCATGTAACATTCACTGCAGTGTTAGCTGCATGTGCTCATTGTGGAATGGTGGATAAAGCTTGGGAGATTTTCAATTCCATGTCTAAGAAATATGGCATTCAGCCTTTAGGAGAGCATTATGCTTGCATGGTTGGTGTTCTGGGCAGGGCGGGCAGGCTCTATCAAGCGACAGAATTTATTTCTACTATGCCAATTGAACCAAATGCAAAAGTTTGGGGTGCATTGCTCCATGGAGCTTCACTTTGTGTTGATGTTGAACTTGGGAAGTTTGCCTGTGATCATTTGTTTGAAATTGAACCTGAAAATACTGGCAATTATGCCATCATGGCAAATTTATATTCTCAGGCAGGGAAATGGAAAGAGGCTGATGAGGTCAGAGAAAGAATGATTCAATGTGGTTTGAAGAAGATCCCAGGCAGTAGTTGGATAGAGACAAGTAATGGGTTATAAAGCTTTATTGCAAAGGATACCTCTAATGAAAACGCTTTGGAGATATATGCAATGTTGGGAGGATTTTCTGGATTGATGAAGGAAGAAGGGAATGTCTTGGAGGATGATCTCGAGAAGGTGGCTGTTTATGGTTGAACACTGAACTCACTGAATTGAGCAGAATAGGTGTAAATTAGGAATGAGCATGAGCACGTCAATGCAGATATGTTTTTAATAAATCCTCTGTGATTCACATCCCTTGCTCGGTTGCTCTCACATCACAAGGGGATCCCTAACGAGTCGCATTGCAATATCCAGAAGCATCATATTTATTATTGTTGGAATATTTAGAATTGGGGAGTAATTTTTGTGGAAATTAGTCTCAGACAATTTAGTAACTACGCTCAAATTTCAAAACCACGGCTGGTCCCATCTTCAGAAGTGTTTGATGAGGAAATACGTAGCCATCATAGAGGTCAGGGATCTTAAACAATGCCCAACTACAACTTATTATGTTTTCGTTGCCTATTTTCTGACAAAATCTATTTTGATTCCCAATATTCAAAGTGTATAAATTTCTAGGAGAAAATTGAGATTGATTCCCGTAACTAGGAAGTTCAGTTGATACGTTGTGTCAAGGGATATTTTTCACTTCGGAGATTTTATGGCATCACTTGGGAAAAGGTTTTGGAGTAGTGACTCTTTAGACCTTGATTGTGTTGTGGTGGCTTTTTCTCATTACTATCGACCATCATAACTGTTAGCTTTAGCTCTTTACTGTGGCAAGAGGATTCAAGATCTTTCTTTTTATTCAAGTGGCAAGCCTTTACTTGCAGTGGTAGTTAAAGTGTCCCCTGGTATAAGTAACTGTCCTAGTTATTCTCCTTCCTTTCCTTTAGCTGTTCCTAATGTACTTGGTTTCCAATTTGCCACTAACTTATCATTATGTCTGCCATAGTCGAGAAATGCCCTGCTTTTGCAGAATGACCAAAACGCCCAGGGTTACTTTCTTTGACTTCTAATCTCGAAGTAGCAGCTCTTCTTTTGATCTTGTCAACTGTATACTTACTGGATAATTTTACAATTTTACATGCAAGTGTGAAGGGTGACAATAGGCCGTGATAAGGGCAAGAGTAGCGTGCTTGCTTAGTTCCATGAAGCCTTTTATTAATCAATAATGTAGTTTATAGGAGACAACAGAAAGAAGCCATGGATGGGCCAAATGATTATTCTTCCTCTTCTACTTGTCTTGTTGCTTTTAAGAGTAGAGCATTCTGGTGAGAGACAATGAAAAGAATGGAATGTGGAACGTGTTTGAACTCGACATGTACTTGTGGACAAAATACCTACAATACTCCCATGCACTCCATTCTATTTTTCCCCACACCTCAACTTCCCTGAGTTTCATGTACAGCCAGCACCGGCAGCCACCGAAATCACCTTTCGCAAGCCGGTGTCCCTTTCTTCCTCTTTGCTACAAGACTGTCATGTCCAAGAATATTGCCACCTATCATAAGTTGTATATTAATCAGTGTTTTTTAAAGTATTTTTTTATTTGTAAATATATTAAAATAATATTATTTTTATTTTAAAAAAAATATTTTTAATATCAGCATATATTCAAAAATATTTTATTTATTTAAAAAAATATATGAAACATGGTTTCAACTATAAAAACTAATATCCAATATTCAACCCTGATATTTTTGCAAAACAAATCTATGGAGTATTTTTTGTTATCATATCTCATTTTATTTTTTAATATTTTTGCGAAGTCATCAACATTTGATTTTATATTTTAATTTGTTTAATTCTCAAATTAATAATTGAATAGAATATAAGCTATAATTAGATTTTGGAAATAAGATATCCTCCACTCATCCAAAAACTTGACGATATTGGAAGGATTTGGATTAGAGGTGAATCACTCTCCTTATCTGATGACTCGTGATATGAGTTTTTTTATAAAAAAAAAAACTAGTAATACAAGGGAGATAATTGTCATTAGCAAAACAACAAATGATGCCCGACTAGTCGGTCAGTTCAGCTCGCATAAAAAGCCACACATTCTTCAACCTTTCCACTCTCTCCAGGCACACGATCCCAAAATGGAAGAAGAAACTATCATCACGGCAGCACTCTCCACCCTTGCTTCTCCCCAGCTTACAGATCTCACCAGCTCCATCCTCTCGCTTACCCTCCACCATCACAGCCGCCTCTCCTCCCTCCTTTGCTCTCCCTCCCTTTTCTCCCTCGCCCTTCACCATCTTCACTCCCTCTCCCTCGCTCACAAAACCCTACTCATTGCCAAATACCTCCTCTCATCCCTCCACCACCTCACACGTCACTTCCATCCACCAACACTTATTCCACCACACCCTACCACCACCATCAAACACCGCGATCTCGACGCCGCATTGCTTCTCATTTTCCTTTGTGATGTACATCAAGAAAGCCCTGAAATACTTAAAACACCACGCACTGGATGGCGTGAGGGTTTGAGGAAGCATTACTCTAAAACTGTATTAAGGCGATCAAGCGTTGGGGTGCATTATGGTGGTGTCCTCTTACCATACGTTGAGATGGTCATAAGGTGTTGGAGGTTTGTTGGTGTAATGGCTGGCCGTGCAGTGAAGGAGGGGAGGGAGGTGGCAGCAGCACCGGCAGCAGTGGTGGCGCTTCCGGCAGTGGAGGTGAGAGGAGGTGGTGGTGAGTGTGTAATATGTAGGGAAAAGATGAGTAGAGGTAGAGATGTGTGTGAATTGCCATGTGAACACTTGTTTCATTGGATGTGCATTTTGCCATGGCTAGAGAAGACGAATACTTGCCCATGTTGCAGGTTCCAGCTTCCCACTGAAGATGTGTTCTGTGAGATCGAACGGCTGTGGAGTGCTCTAATCAAGATTGGTGATGGGGCCCTTAGTGGGGAACGCACGTGATGGGTGTTGATCATGGCAGGATGACGAGAACTTACTGGCCTCTCTACCGAGTTAGAATAAATTTGCATTTCCGAGGCCTATGTGGGCAATTAAGGTTGGGGTAAATGAACGGTTGTGGTGAATAGGGTGTAGAGGATCACTTCTTCATGATAAAGACACGTGTGGATAAGGCTAGAGTCGTGTTTGGAGAATTGCTGATTTGTAGCTAAATAAATGTGATGGAATTACAGATATTTAAGCGGCAGAGTAGATTAGAACGTCTAGGACCAGTGGTCTAGCACAATTTCTCAATAGTTTTCACAATCACATTAATTTGGTGGGCCTATAGTATTGTATTTTTGTACGTATCACAACATGAAATAATTATGGTTATTTGTTAAGATATTTTTTATTTGAAATTATATTAAAATAATTTTTTATTTTTTATTTTTTATTTTTTTATTTAGAAATACTAAAAAATTATTAATTTAAAAAAATAAAATAAAAATTTTAATTTTTTAAAACATGAAAACATAGAATTGCATGTCGACTTCGAATCAGCTAGCAGGAAAAGGAGACGGCTGTATGGTGCTAGCGTTGCTGTGTGTTGGGCTTTATGCAATAGTTGTGCCCTAGTGTGCAGTGTGTTGGCCCATGACTACAGTGTCACGAGAGAGGCTTTCATCTGATTTCAAAAGCAAGCCCAATTAAACCCAAGAAATCTGAACCGCGGCGACTTCAATTTTTCCATGGGCCGGAAAACAAGAACGAAATTGATAGAGATAATTCCCTCTTCCAATCATCCCATTTGGGCTTAATTCGTCCATAAGAGATCCAACCATCTTGTGCTCGGCGCAGCAACTACGCAAAACGATCATGTCTATAGACATAACAGTATGCTTTCACAGCTCCCGCGATAAAATGTAAAGAATTAGAAAAGTAAAATAGAAATGGGCTTCCTCGTTAACTTCGGTCAGGGCCCAGATCAGTTGCCCAAGAAAACATTAATTAGTAAATCACAATCACCTCCTCTTGTAATTTTCCTTCAAAATATTTTCCCTTCTAATGTGAATTTGAAGTAAACTTTACCTTTGTTTATACAAGGATGTGTTAGTGGTTGTTTTTAAAATTATATTTTGTTTTGAAATTATTAAAATAATATTTTTTTAATTTTTAAAAAATTATTTTTAATATTAATATATAAAAACTTCAAAAACAATTAATTTGAGTTTCAAAATTATTTTTTAAATATAAAAATAAACAGATTCTATTCTTAAAGAGAAGAATAATCCAATTAAGCTAATGCTCACTTGTCAGGTAAGTAATTAGTGCAAAATCTCTCTTTTATTTAGGAACATACTAAAAAATTGGCCTTGCCATCATTTTTCTTCCCTGTACTGTACTTCCAATGAAGTAGTTCTTATTATTGGAAGCGTCTTGAACCTTCCAAGCATGAACTGCAGACAGTTTTTTTTTTTTTTAAGAAAATAAATTATAATTTTATTGTTTATATAGAATTATTACATCATGAAACTGTATAATGATTATTTTATTTTAATTTTTAATTTTTTTCTATCAAATTTGATTTTTATTTTTTTATTACTATTTTTATTTTTTTGCTTTAGAAAATTTTTAAAATTGATAAAAAAAATTCAATCTTATCTTTTAAAATTAAATTAGTTGGGAATTGAACTTTCCGATTGAGCTCGAGTTTAAAATTTCAAGAGTTGCAAGTTTAAAAGATTAATACGAATTTAAAATATTCATTTAGGTTTACTTGATTTTTTTCTTTTTTTTTAACCTCATATTTTTTTTCTGTTTCATTATTCATTGTCTATTTAATTAGAGATTGAGTTTTGTTATTTTTTTTGTGTAGATTTTTTTATTAATTTAAAAAATAACTCGAGATATCTCGTATCTTTTTATTTATTATTTTTTATAGTATAAAATGATCACTTTATTATATTTGTTTGGTTTAGTCTATTTTAATTTGGTCATGCAGTCTTTCATAATTACATTAAAAAATAGAAATGTTGTGGTAAGTTTTTTCCATGTGATGGGATAGTGTTCCATACATATGGACACTCGGCAGTAAGTTTTCAATGGGTTTTTTTT
>Ga0325411_1003241_pt1 | contig 18341 bp, 11 predicted proteins | sample PopdelMetagenome_13_FD_206181 | JGI IMG/M metagenome (GOLD analysis project Ga0325411, IMG submission 206181) | Populus deltoides microbial communities from Bellville, Georgia, United States - Xylem-PdIQD-R4 | ecosystem: Host-associated > Plants > Phyllosphere > Stem > Wood/Secondary xylem...
AACCAGAGATTAGTGCTAACAATTGTCTGTGATATGTGATGATTATCTAAAAACATCATACATCATGTGACGTGGAAAATAAATGAATACCTTAAATAAAGGAACAAAGTCCAAGCTTCTTCACATATTTTTTTTGGGAGTATGCTTTACAGAACATAGGGGGTTCCTCACATTTGTTTTTTGAACAATCACAAAATACAAACAAATCTCATACACTTTTTCTACAATTCCATCTTCCATTTGAAACAACAAAAAATGAATGTGAAGTTAACAGATAGAACCAGAGCAAGAAGATACTTGCATCAAAGACTTGAGGAAAAAAAATAAAAATATAGAAGTAGATAAGCATCATAGTAATTGTTGGTTTCCTTAAACATAGATACACAATAAAATAGTAAATTTAAAATTTTTTAAGAGTTTCAATAATCCCATTAGACAAATCTAGAATTGTTTAGTGTTTATGTGAATATTATTTGAAGATCAACTGATATTTTCGGCTTTGAATAATTGTTTTAAGGATAGATTGTCTCAAATCGTATATTGGATCGAACTGACTTTTTATAAGAAGATACTAGACACTTATAAATATTTTGTGATAAGTTTTAAGGTCAAATGGAGTTCAAGAACATGTTATTTTAGAGAGTCAAAGTTACTAGACGAATCTCGTCAAATATATCAAATTAGTTCTTCGTGTATTATTTGGAACGAATCTGGAGCTACGAATTTAATTTTGCTGCGATTTAAGTTGTAATGAAAACTAGACATCTTAAGATTTCCAATCATACATGATAGGCCCAGTGGTTCATCCAGACAAGAGAGAATGAGGTGTTTGAAGTCAACAATGAAATCGCCAAGAATGTATAAAAATTAGAGATTTAGATTACATGGAGGAATTTTAACATGAAAACTTTATTTTTATTTTTATTATTTTATTTTATTTATTTATTTATTTTTGAATAATTATTTTTTAATTTGGATTTGTTTTGGCCCATTAGATATATTTTAGGGATTTATTTGATTATTAAACTTATGTTAGTTGATTTGTAATTTAAGCTCATTAGCTTGTAACCCGAAAGGTAGGGTTAGTTAAAGGAGACTATATTATTTTTTTGAGCTGCAAATCTCAGCAGCAAGTTGAAGAATAGCTGTGATTTTTTTTTTTGTGGCAAAACAACATTTTTTTTATAGGGACAAAGATCGTACACTTACTTATTAAAGATTAACTGCCTTCATGACTTCATTTGTATATTTAAGGTTCTTAGATATAATGTTATATATAGGTCAAAGTTGTTTTTGAATACCTTTGGTTCTTAAGTAAAAGGTTACCTCTCGGTCATGATTCTATAAAACCTGACTTTCGCATTTACGGATTGTTATCTACTTTACTAGGGGTTATTTGATTACTTGATCAAGAAGTCCGTATCATGAAATGCACCTGCTTTAGGTGCCTTTTTTTCTTTCTTTTTTCATTTTCTTTTTTACCTTTCAATCTTAGATTTTGTTTTCACATTCATTTGGGCTACTCTTAAACTGATAAGTTGACTATATCATATTAGGCCAACTCTCGCATGGTTTAGTTTTAAACTCGGGTTAGGAAATGAGTCAGGTTGAGTGATTTTTTGTTTTGTTAATTTTGATTTTTTTTCTCAATTTAATCCTCAAAATATTTTTACTAGTTGGCCAGGTTGCTTTTGGATTAGCCAAGTTGACTGAGTCACGTCGAGAAAATTCTTATTTGGTTAAATTTGAAACTCGAGCTAGGTAAAGAGTTAAATCAAGAGGTTTTTTATATCAGTTTTATCATTTTTTTTTAATTTCATCCTCATATTTTTTTTATTGGTTGGGCAAGTTGCCTCTGGAATGGCCTAGTAAACCAGGTCAAGTTGGGGGCAACTTTCATACAGTTTAATTTTAAACCTAAGTTAGACAATAAGTCAAATCAAGAGATTTTAAGGTTAACTCGTTGGGTCAGGTTTAATAGCAACATCAAATATTTTTTTATAACCTGGATATTTATTTATTACATTAAAAAAATGATTGGACCTGTAGCGTAGCGCAAACCTGTAAACTAGCATTAATTTCTAAGAGAGGTGTCAATATCTAGATCCAATTGACTTCGTCATGAAAACACTTTAATATTTAGTTTACATAAACTAGATTGGTGGTCTGCCCTATAACACGAGTAAGGCTATTTTTTTCCAACATAAAAAAAAGATGACCATGCGATGTTATTGTTTTTAGAGAGGCAAGAAAAATTTAAAACTCGAGTCATTGAATAGACTAGGTTCAATAGGCTCGGTTAAATCAATAATATGATTAAAAACATGAATGATAATAAATAAATTGAACAAAAAAAATTGACAATGATTAATTAAAAAAAATGAAAGAACACTTGCCAATATTATGAAAAGATATTCCCACATAATTCTTAAAAGGTCTCTATCACCTTAGTCAATAACAAAGCAAATATTAAATCAGAACATAATAACTCCATAAAAAAATAAAAATTGAAGTTCAATTCCCAGCAAATCAAATGTTAAGGATGAAAATGAGAAAACAATAATTTTAAAAAAGACAAAAAAAACCAACTTGAATCCACCCGAGTCAACTAGCCAAATTCATGACTTAGTAATCAAATCAAAACAACCTCGTAAAAAGCAAATTGAATAAAATCACAAAATTCAATTATCAAACCCACATAATATTGAAGGGTGAAAATAAAAAAAAAAACTAATTTTTTTTAAAAGACTCGAGTCAACTTGAGTTAATATGTCAAACTCGTAACCCAAAACATGAGATCGAGATAACCTGATAGGGAGAAAAGTGAGAAAAATAACGAAGTCCAATATCTAACCAACTCAATATTGAAGGATGAGACTAATTTTTTTTTTAAATGACCTAAAAAGGGACTAAAGTCAGCTCGGACTAATCTTACAAACTCGTGATCGGGGTCATGAGACTGATATTACCTCATGGAAAGTAAATCTAAAAAAATCATGAAGCTAAATTCCCAATTGTCTGAATGCTGAGGGATAAAATTGAAAAATAATTGAGTTAAATGAGATCTAAAATAAAATAAATAACAATTAAAAGAATTAGGATTAAATTTGATATAAAACTTAAATGAAACAAAATGTTAAGAGATGAAATTGAAAAACAAAATTAATTAAAAAAATTAAAAATAAAACAAACAACAATCAAAAGAATGTGAACTAAATTTGATACAAAAACTAAATGATAGGACATCTTTCAACTTTGGCAATCCAACATGAATTCAGAGGAGAGGAGAGAGAAAATATAGAGAAGAAAGAAAAGGTTGTCAAATCCTCACAGATGCACAACTGTTGACACGTGCCCCACCATAAAACATAGTCTTGTCATGATGGCTCTAACAAATTTACAGATGCTACTGGTCTTTTTCAGTACCTGGATTTGTTTTTTAAAATTTGGACTCTTGAAGTTTTAATTATTTTATATCAATAAAATTATATATAATTTTGCAAAAATGAGTGTCAAATGCTTATAAAGATTTTTCATTGACATTGTGGGACCTCCTCCATATCTAGACAACAACAAAAAAATATCAAGTCCAATCTCAAAAAAATTCAACATAAAAGAATTAAATTAAAAAATGATGGAATGAAAAAAGGGTTGAATCTCTCTTAATTATGCAAATTGGTGCTTAATGTTTGCAAAAAAAAAAAAACAAAGTTTCAATACTTGTCCCTTGTTCAAATTAAATCTAGTTTTAATTCAATTTAATTTCATTTAGTTTTTTTCAATTCGAGCATCAATTGAGAGTTAGTTTTCTTTTCTAACACCGCATGTAGCCAAAACAAAGTCAAACAAAATAAAAAATAAAGTTTCATCCCAAATTAATTTAAAAGGACTAAATTGAAAAAATAAAAAGTAAAAAAAATAATTAAAAAAAGGATATATTGCTTTAATTAAAAAAGGATAATTTTAATTTTAATTTTAATGCAATTATACTCCCAATATATTTGGGTAGCTATTAATGATGCAATGATCTTTACTTCAAAATTATTTTTTTTTCTCTTTAAAAGAAATCTCGGGTCTTTAACGGGTCCGTCTCAAATGCAGTAAGTAAATTACAGTCCATGTGGTTTAAGAAAACAAAACAAGTGGCCTTCATAGGTTCCGTACACACTAACATATACTGCTCAAAGCCAATTAAACATGAAAAGACATTGTCCAGAAGGAGAGAAGTTTATCCGAAAAGAAAGATTCACTAACAAACAAAGCCTTAAAATAATAATAATAATAATAATAATAAAAGCTTGAAAGAACGAGGGACGTGTAACTCTCGCACTTCCTTCCCTCTCCAAAGTCCAAACCATCATCACCGTCATCAAATCCATGGACATCAATCCTGGAGCAGCAGCGTCGGTTAAAAGGGAAAGCAGAAATGGTGATGGTAATACCAGAGGCATTGTTAGTATTGTAGAGAGGAGAGCAGCAAAATGCGGGTTCAAAATGAATAAATCGGAGAGGATCAATACGGCTCGCTTTCGAACCACCAGCCCTTCGAACTCTCCTTCCGCGACTCCTTTTATAATCATTCCTCCCGGCGTCAGCCCAACCGACTTGCTTGATACGCCCGTTATGCTACCCAATTCTCATGGTCAGGTATAATTAAAAAATTTTATATTCATTATTTTACTCCAATGGTTTGAAATCATACAGTACATTACATTACAGTCATCTTCTACCACCGGAGATTTTCCATCATCCCTTCCTCTTAAATATGGAAGTTTGTTGCTCAGGGAATGGGTGGTTGTGGTGATGGAGATAGGGGCAGTAGTAATTCAAGCGGTCTCTCCTTCAGATTCAAGCCTTATGGTTATGGGGATGCTCTTCCTGGCTTTTTTACTTCAGGAAATCAGGTACTTAATTAAACATTTCAATTTGCTATATTTAAGCTTCGTTACTGTAATGTATCCCTTGGTTCATTCATCTGGAACAATGCATTAATTCTAGTCTAGGAACTATTTTCCATTCTAGTCAAGGTAGCAGATCCTGTTTATTCCTGTTTTGAGACAGAAGGGAAGAATACAGTGGAGATAAAAAAATGTATTCCTGTTTTGAAATGATAAAAATTCATTCTAAAACTGTTTAAAAATAAATTTATTTTTATGTTCGAGTCTCCGTTTTTCTAACTAAACATGTTATGTCCTTCTCGAACACTAACCAAACACATAAGCTATTTTACTATAGTAATGATCTAAAAGATATTTCATGCTTGTGGAGTTTGGTTGAGATGTGCCTTCATTTGTAAATTTTGTAGGAGGGTGTGTATACTAGTTTTCAATTTTTTTTTTATTTTCGCATATTTATATTTTAATTTATGTGTTTTATTTTTTTTCTTCTTGCATAGGGTAATAATTTTGATTTTGAAGCGATTATCTTGTTGGACCCAGCAATGGATTTTCAATTTCTGGTGGAGTTTTCAGAGGAAGCTACTCCAGAGAAATGCACCAGTGGTTCACGTACTGATGTGAATGTCTTAGATAGCATGATTGGAAATGCCACTTGCTCTTCTGATTCACCTAGCAATCCCATTTATGTACAAAGCGAAACTATCCATGAAGAAAACATTGAGTCACATCACCTTTTGGAAGAACAGAAAGGAACATTACCGGCAACAGCAATCGGAAGGACTTCAGATGATGGATACAATTGGAGAAAGTATGGGAAGAAACTGATTAAAGGTAGTGAACATCCAAGAAGCTATTATAAGTGTAACCATGAAAATTTTCTGGTCAAGAAAAAAATAGAGTGTGCCCATGATGGTCAAATAACAGAAATCATTTACAAAGGTACACACAATCACCCTCAGCCTCAGCCAGGTAGTGGAGCGCCACCTGGAGCAGCTTCTTCATTATATGAAATGCCAGAGATGGGTGAAGGTGGAAACAGTGTTAAGGTTAAAGGTGGATCAGTTCAGAAAAATAGAGTCAGGATCCAAGGATATAAAAGTTCATGATGGGAAGGTTGATGGCCTGGAAAGGACATCCTCAACCTCTGTTGTGACCGAGCTTTCAGATCCGTTATCAGCCGCTCAAGTCAAATCTGTAGGAACAGCTGAATCAACAGAAACTCCAGAGCTTTCCTCCACACTTGCTAGTCATGATGATGATGATGATGATGATGATGGGGTTACTCAGGGAAGCTCATTTAGTGTTGATTTTGATGTTGAGTCCGAGTCAAAAAGAAGGTACCCTGTTTAGCATTCAGTGCTTCCAGTCCAGAAGACATGATAGATAGTTTACAGTTTTTCCCCCATTTCAGGAAGATAGGGAGCAGTTTGGTTGAAACAAACATGGCATCAAGGCTTGTCCGCGAACCAAGAGTTGTTGTTCAAGTAGAGAGTGAAGTCGACATACTAGATTGATGGGTATCGCTGGAGGAAGTATGGGCAAAAGGTCGTCAAGGGGAATCCAAACCCAAGGTACTGACATTTTACAGCATTTTATGTGTGTGTGAATGGTCTTTGTTCTAAATTATAATGGTATCCTCGTTAGATTGGCTAGCTCTGTGAGATGGGCATTGATGAAACAAGGGTGCGTGGTTGAGTATACATTTATCTGATTGGAAATAATCAGATATTTCTCTTAGTTTTGCTTTTGGAGGTGGATGGAATGATCTTATTGATAATTGGACGAAACGTCAAATGGTAATGGATAAAGAACAACCTTTCGGGTAAAAATTGACAGAATCCAAATTTTATTCTTACATATATGCATGTATACAGTAAAATATTTGGCTCATCTCCGTTAGAATCCTGGGTTTTTGAGTCCCTTTTCTAGCTTGCATATGTTTTCAATTCTGCATTTCTTCATGTTGAATGATGCGTGCATGCAGTTGGCAGCATCTTATTATTTTTCCTCGACATAGGTAAGGTATAGGCATTCAAAGTTCTTGTTTCTCATTTACTTCACAGGAGCTACTATAAATGCACAAGTCCTGGATGTTCAGTAAGGAAGCATGTTGAGAGAGGCTCCCGCAATCTAAAACATGTAATTACAACTTATGAAGGGAAACACGATCATGAAGTGCCTGCATCCAGAAACAGCAGTCGCGGATACTCAGCTGGTAGCAATTTGTCCCTGACTGCCAGCGATTCACAGCCTGCCCTGGCATTGGCCAGAAACACCAAGGCACAAGTTCAAGAGTTCGCACCCAGTTTTGATAGAAAACCAGTGTTTAACAATGACTATTTGAGATCCAAAGATTTCCCTGGAAATTTCAGTAATGAAATGAATCTTTGGTCTTCCTCTATTTACTCAGTGAAGTTTCCTCCCATCCAAAACGTCATGCCATATGATTCTTTTGGGTTCAACAACCACCACCTTGCTGCCAATCACTCCGGTTCTGTCGCCCCCCCTGTTCCAGATTTCCCAAGATCTTTGTCACCATGTCTGCAAACAGCTGCAAATCTTTCTCTGGCTAGAGATGATTGTAGGAGTCATGGGAAACCAGATGGCCAAGCTCAGACTTTCCTCCAGGGACAGCAGTGGTAACAAGAGCTAAAGGATGATAACCTTTATGGTGCTAGCCCACTTCATCATGGATAATCTAAAAAATGCAGCGTCCTCATCATTGTCCGTATATCATCGCCTCCTGGGGAACTTTCCGTCTTAAAGAACTGCGCTTGCTTTGCTTCTAAAAATTGACACCGAGACTCGGAGACTGTTTTCCTTCTGGTGTTTAAAGGTCACTAATGCGTCGTAATAAATTATTGGCCCCATGGCCCAGACCTACAGAGAAAGCAATTTAAAACATACATATGTATAGGAAATTGCCTTTATTCTTACAGAAACTGCTCGCAGGTATTTGTATGAATTTTTATCAACAGGTTTTTCTTATTCCTTTTCTTTTCTTTAGAGGGAGGTGGGATGATAGTTCCCAATCAGAACTATTAAAGTATTATCAAGATATATGCTTTCTTCGGGTTGAGAACAAACCATAAATTTTGGGTAAACAATTGCATACCTCTTTTATTTGTGAATCAATTTTTAAATAAGTGGTAGCTTAACAAACTACCTAAAAGCAAATAACAACAAAAAATGAAGCAAATAATAACATAAACAAGCTAAGCTGAGTCTAACAAAACAACTTATTCGAAATAATCGGAAAAGCTCCAAAAGACTTGGTCTCTTGTAATCCACATCTCTCATAGGTTGATTTGTGCATACAACTACTCTGTCATTAGTCAATTTTCGTTATAATATTTGGGATTCTTCGCCATAATATTTGGGATTCTGCCTGCCATGTCTGGTGGACCATCATAGTGGCCTATCAATTCTCTCCCCATCGAGTGGATCATTGTCCTCAAGATCCACAATAGGTTGTTGCAGCTTATGAGCATTTTTCCAGGTAGCCTCTTCCGCAGGTAAGTGACACCACTGAACCAAATGCTCCATGATAAACTTCTTGCCCTACTTGACCTAGCGTGTATCAAGGATTCTTGTTAGCTCAAGCAACACAGCCCTGTCATCTACTACAGGTGGTAATTCTAGACTCACATCTTTGTTATCACCAACATATTTTTTAAGAAGCAACACATGGATCACCAGATGTATGCGCGCACCCTTAGGTAACTGTAGCTTATATACGACTTGACCAATTCGACAGAACCGAATACGACCCAAAGAATCGACTTGCTAACTTATGATGAGCACGATTAAAGGCGGTATGCTGCCGATACGATTGTAATTTCAAGAACACCATGTCACCTACCTGAAATTCCACATCCTATCATTTCCGATCAACCCCCTGTTTCATGCGATTACAGGCCACTACCAAATTGGATTTAAGCTATTCAAGAAGTTCATCCCTACAAATTAAACTTTCATCCACGTCATTCACAGGTGAGTCTCTAGCTTGGTAGTAGGGAATGGTTGGTGGAAGGCGACCATAAAGAGCAAGAAAAGGCATCATCTTAGTGGAAATGTGATAAGTGGTATTGTACCACAACTCAACCCACGGTAGGTACTTTGTCCCCTTCTTTGGTCATTGATGAACAAAGCTTTGGAGGTTCTATTCAAGGCAGCGATTCACCACTTCCGACTGCCCATCGGTTTGTGAGTGATATGTTGAGCTAAGCTTGAGTTTGGTGCCTGATATAGTAAAGAATTCCTGCTAGAATTTACTGATGAAAATGGGGTCACGGTCATTGACTATTGACTGAGGCATGCCATGAAGCTTGATTACACCTTCCATAAAATTTTTGGCTACCACCCTAGCAGTGAAGGGATGAGTTAAAGACATAAAATATGCATACTTACTAAGCCTGTCAATGACCACCAGAATGGTATCCTTGCCATGAGACATAGGCAAGCCTTCAATGAAATCAAGTGTGATGTCATCCCATATTTGATAGGGAATGGGCAACGACTAGAGAAGACCTGCTAGTGCGAGAGCTTCAGATTTCATCTTTTGGAAGATCTCACAAGTAGAGACATAATCTTGGACATCTTTATACATGTTTGGCCAATAGAATTGTATGGCTAGCCTTTTATAAGTGTGCAAGACTCTGGAGTGGTCTGCAAGCTTACTATCATGAAATTCAGCTAGAATTTTCTTACGAATCTCTTGAACTTGAGGCACCACTACTCTGGTTTTATAAAAAACCAGGCCATCACGTAGCATGTAGGACGCTCTTGACTAATCTTGGGCGGCGTGACTTAACTGGATAGTGTACTTATCACTACGTGTAACTTCCTTTATTTCTTCCCATATGTGGACCTGTGGTACAAATAAATTATTGAGGATTGGGCTGGCTGGCTTGTGTGAAAGTGCATCTACAACGGTATTTTTTGACTGGGATGGTATTGAATTTCATTGCCATAGCTTAGCAGTTTTGCCACCCATCGTTGTTGATCAGGGGTTATAATTCATTGTTCCAGGAGGTATTTAAGACTCTTTTGATCATTTTGAATGATGAACTTCCTGCCAAGGAGGTAAAGTCACCATATACGAATGGCTTCTACTATCGCCAACATTTCCTTGATATAAACAGACCATGATCACTTTAAGATTCCCAATGCTTGGCTTATAAAAGCAAGTGGCTTCCCTTGTTGAGAAAAGACTGCACTGATCCCATCACCTGATGCATCGACCCCAATGGTGAATGAGTCGTTGAAGTTGGGCATTGCTGGCGTTGGCATGGTGGTCATAACACTTTTAAGTGCAAAGAAGACGACTTCTGCTTCATCATTCTAGCCGAACTAGCCTTTCTTTAAGAGATTGGTGAGAGGGCGGGCGATGACACCATAGTTTTTCACAAATTTCCTATAATACCTAGTGAGTCCTAAAAGCCCACGTAATTCAGAGATGTTAGTAGGACGAGGCCATGCTACCATGACTTCTATTTTTCCCATATCTACCTTGACCCCTTGTGATGTAACAATATGTCCCAGATATTCAAGCTCATGCTAACCAAAATCATATTTTTTTGCTTTGATAAAAAATCGATGGTGTCGTAGTACCTCTAAAACTGTTTTCATATGTTGCAAATGAGTTTCCCAAGTTGGGCTATAAATTAAAATGTCGTAAAAAAAAAAGATATATTTTCTGAGATAGGGTTGAAAGATAGAATTTATGATGGCTTAGAAGGTGAAAGGGGCATTGCAAAGGCCGAAAGGCATGACTAAATACTCGTAGTGGTCATTGTGTGTTCTAAAAGCAGTTTTGGAAATATCTGGAGAATGAACCCTTACCTAATGGTATCCTGCCCTGAGATCCAACTTGATAAAATAGGTGGCACCATGCAACTCGTCCAACATATCTTTTATTGTCGGGACGGGGAAGTGGTCTTTGATTATCACTGTGTTGAATGCACGATAGTCAATACAGAATCGTCAATTGTCATCTTTCTTCTTAACTAGAAACACCGGGGATGAAAATGGGCTAGTACTTGGCCGTATGATTCCTTGTTTGAGCATCTATTGCACCTGTTTCTCAATTTCCTCCTTCTAGAAGTATACATACCGGTATGGTTATACGTTAATTGGTTCGGTTCTTTTTTTTAGAGGAATGAAATGGTCTATTTCTTTTGCAGGTGGTAATTGGGTGGGTTCGGCAAAAACATCTATGTAATGTTCTAACAATTTGTGCATGGCTGGTTACATATCTTCCTACGCCATATCCATTAGTGAATTCACACAGATGGCAAATAGAGAATGGCCTTGACGAAATTCCTTTGACAACTCCTTAAGGGAAGCTTTTTGGATTGAACGTTGGTCCAATCCTTGCAACTTTTATGGTGTATTCTCCCATTGAAATTCTATAGTGTATTGCTTCCAATTGCAAGTGACTAACCCTAGCATCTCCAACCATTGAAAGCCCAGTACCAAATCGAGACCTGCTATGGGAAGGGCATATAGGGTGAGCAGAAAAGGAATACCTTGTAGGTTGATTGGTACCTGTTCAAATCTCCCTTGGCAACTCAACTTCTCCCCGTTGGCGACTCGCACTTTGAAAAGGTTTGTGGGAACCATGAGTAACTGTAAAAGGCGAGCAGTACGGTCATTAATGAAGTTACGAGTCAAATTGCTATCGATGAGGGCTACTACCTCTAGTGATCTGATCTTGGCTGCCATCCTCATTGTCTTGGGTGAGGACCATCCTGTTAGTGCATGCAGCGAAATCTTGGGCTCTGGCTCTATTTCAGGTTCACTCTCCATGTGATATTCATCTGTCACTTTTCGCATTTGAAGGAACTGGTTCCGACAGGTGCTTCCAATAACAGCAATTACAGCCCTCAACATTTTATGATCTGTAGTGAATTTATCATTATAATTAAGCACAACCCCATGGTTCGTCTTTTCTGCATTTCTTCCCACAATATGCGTTTGACTAGGAAGGCTGGTTTGATGCCAACTGGATCGAGAAGATTTGGTTGCGGACGGTTGATTTGGGGTGGTCATGTGAATCTTTATTGTCGAACCAGCTATTCATCCTTCATCCTCACAAGGCTGATAGCTTCTTTCAGTGTTCGTGGTTTGATTATCCGAGTACCTTCAACAATCTCGGATTTTAATCCGCTCATATAGGTCCCCTCCAACACCTCTTGAGTTCACCCCTAAACTCGATTGCCTAACTTCTCAAATTTTTGCTGATACTATCGTAGAGATCTTACTTTTCGTATGTGTGAAAGGGCTTCATAAAAATCTTCATTGTCCGTAAGTCCAAATCGAGCCCGTAATTCCTCCTAAAAAACAACTCATATGACCTCTCTCTTTTCTTCACGAAATGTATGGTTCAACCATCTCCATCATTGGTTGGCTTCACCTTCTAGGTGAAAGGATGCAAAAAAAAAAAAAAACCTTTTATGCTTCTGTCGTGGTTTGAAACTTAAAGAATTAGTCCACTCAACCAAACCACTCTATTAGGTTGCCTTCTGAAAATCTGGGAAACTCAAGTTTGGCTGTTTTAGAAGACACCACTAAATGGGGTCCCTCATTGTTATCTCTGTGAGAACGTGAATATGCATCTTGCTCATAAGTGCCTTGGTTGGTGCTTTCTTTGTTGGAAAAAAGCATTTCAGACATACGGTTAAGTATGGCCTCTAGTTGACAGAATTTGTCCGCCATTTCCAGCTCCATTCGATGCACGTCATCCTACAGTCCATCGAGCCTAGCTTCCAGACTTTCAATATGTTATTTGTTGGTGGACATGATAACAACCTGGCTCTGATACCAATTATAGGTCCTAATCAGAATTGTTAAAGTATTTATCAAGATATATGCTCTCTTTGGGTGAGAACAAACCATAAATTTTGAATAAACAATTGCTTGCCTCTTTTATTTCTAAACCAATCTTTATATAAGTCGTAGTTTAACAAACTACCTAAAAGCAAGGAAACTAATAGGAAGCAAATAAAAACAGAACATGAAGCAAATAACAATAGAAGCAAACTAAGATAGAGTCTAATATAACAACTTATTCGAAATAATCGGAAAACCTCCAAAAGACTTGGTCTCTTGTAATCCACATCTCCCATAGGTTGATTTGTGCATGTAACCACTCTGTCACTAGTCAATCTTCGCCATAATATTTGGGATTCTGCTTCCCATGTCTGGTGGACCTTCATAGTGGCTTTTCATGGGACTGTCGCATATGATTGGGCTTTCTGCTTCTTTTTTCAATCTTTGTTCATAATCAAGGGCTAGAAATCTTGGTTGCCCCACTATTATTTTTAATCATATCATCCATTTAAAAGTAATTTTTATAGTTTTTAACCTCTCTGTTCACTTTCATAAACGAGATAAAATTAAAAGAAACTAGATTTATTGTAGCTAATTTACTATTGCTCTAGACTCATAATCAACGTGGATTGTAATAGTGAAAAGATTTTTTTTTTTCTTGACAACAGCACACAAATGCTCTTAGCAATGGAGATATAATGGTTTTTTTTTTGTTTATTGAATAGTAAAATGACTTATGTTGCCTCGAATAAAAAACCAATATGTACCGGCGAGTAGGTTTAATTTTGACTTTTTAATTTTATTTACACAGTAAAATTATTATAAAGTTATTGGATCTAGGTCAAAGGGTTTTTTTGTTCTTTTTAGTTTGGTTTTTTTTTTTGTTATTATAGATTTTAATCATGGGCATTATAGCATTTTACCATAAATAAAATATTATTTATTCTTAAAAGGGGGACGCACGTGATTTTCATGCAGACATGTGTGGGTTCTCTCTCAGATAGAGCGTACGATGTTGTTTGGTGACTAAACTCTAGCTTCTACAATGACGTTTTAATCCTTATAGCATCGCCTTTATTCCTGGGCGGCGCTTGCGGAAAAAATATGTTAGGTTTTGCGTCAGTAGCTGTTTTTTCTTTTCTTTTCTCTCTCTTCCTTGATTTTAGAGTCAACCCCTCCACATTTTCAAAACAATCCTTCAATTTATTTTTCTTTTAGATCTAGTCACTGCTTTTTTTTTATTTCTATTTATCTGATTTTAGATTATGCATGGAATTGGAATTTTCTTATTTGGTTTTTTTAGCTTTCAAATTTGGTCCATATTCTTTTAATTTTGATTTTTTGTTTTAAATTATTCTCTTAATTGAATTATCTTTTCATTTGCATCCCTTAATATTTTATATCATTCTCTTAATTGAGTAATTGTTTTCATTTACATCTTTCAATATTTTATATCATTCTCTTAATTGAATTATTTTTTGAATTGCATCCCTCAATATTTTAGTTCATTTTATTTTATGTCAAATTTATTCTTTATTATTTTGATTGCTATTTGTTTTGTTTTTAATCCTTTTTTATTTGATTTTTTTTTATTTCTTTCCTTAGCATTTTATTGACCGGGATTTTGTGAACCTTTCGGGTCATGAGTTTGAAAGATTTGATTGGGTTAGCTTATATCTTTTTTTTAGGTTCTTTTTTACAATTGGTTTTTGATGGTATCAGGTATCATTCTTTTATAGGGTTATCTCGATCTTATGTATCAAGTCACGAGTTTCACATGTTAACCCAATTTTGCCCAGGGCAATATTTTTTTATATTTTATTATTTTTTCTTTTTTATGATATTATTAAATTAATCAAAATTTAACCCGATTATCAAATTTTTATTACTTCTTTAAAAACATAACCATCTCCAATTTTTTTTTCAGGTTATAAAAAATTGGTTTGGCTCATGACATCGCACGGGCTCAAATCAATTGTTTTACTAAATTTGTTAGATAATGTTTTGGGACAAAAAGATAGAAACAAAAACATATTTGATTGAAGAGATAAAAATAAATATGTTTTTGAGACAATTTTAAAGTAAATTTATATACTTTTAAAACAGGAGGTACATAGCAGATATGTTTTTTAAGATAATATTTATTTTTTTACCCCTAAAATGTCCATGTAAAAAATCCTAAACATGTCCAACTAAAGTATTTAAGGATAAAAATAGTTATTATCATAATTTTAAAACTCAATCTTGGTCACGGGTTGGAAGGGTCAACCATTTTTTTTTAAGGTTGAAAGATCATTGTTTTGACAAAAAAAAAAAAAAAAGAAGTCAATGGAGTTTCATAACTAGGGTTATTATGCTATTATTAACACTTAGGCCTCGTTTATTTACTGGAAAGTAGTTTCCTTTTGGAAAATGAGTTCCTAAAAAGTGAATTATTTTTTTTTTTATGTTGGTGGTGTCTTAAAAAATAAGTTAAAAAAGACTTTATAGTATTTAATTAAGTTATAGAAAATGAGATGGAAAATAACCTATTAATATTTTAATTTTTCAAATTTATTAAAAAAATAAGAACCAAATCTTATAGATAAAAAAGTTGGAGGATGAAATTAAAAAAAAAAATATATACTTTCATAAATTATCTCAAATAAAATAAATAACAATTAAAATCATGAAGACCAAATCTGACAGATAAAAAAGTTGAAAGATGATGAAACAAAAATAAAATTACAATTTCATAAATTATTTTAAATAAAAATAAATATCAATTAAAAGAATAGGGACCAAATATAAAAGATAAAAATTTTCAATTAAAAAAATGATAAAAAAAAAGAAAATAACAATAAAAAGAATGAGGACTAAAATTTATATAAAAATAAAATTAAATTAAATTCTAAGGGATTAAATTGAAAAAAAAAATTCAAAACAAAATATATATTAATTAAAAGATTGAGGATTAAATTTGATATAATCATCAAATAACAAGATATATTTGATTAAAGAATGAGGACTAAAAGTCTTTTCCACTCTCAAATAACTAAAGTGGAATAACAACAATAGTTTTTCAACATTGTCCTGTACTCGCATGTTGCTCTACCAAAAGCCATTAATAGGAGCAGAAAAAACCCAAAAAGGAAATTTGATCCACATGAGGAACAAAAAGATTTGCAAATGAAATTATAATTATAAGATTATTTTTGCATCAAAATATTATTTTTAATTATTCTTGACCAATACTTTATTAAGATATAATATTAAATTTAAAATTAATACATGTTATGTTCTTTTTTTATGAAAAAATAATTATTTTTATAGAAATATTTGAAACTAATATATAAATGCTTGTTATATATATATATATTGATCCAAAAAGGAACAAACATAATAAGCATGTGGGGTTGAAAAGAAAGACGAATATTTTTAAAGTTAGATAATTGTTTTTTGAAGTAAAATAATAAAAAAAATCTAAACAACAAAGATTTTTTTTTTGTTTTAATTTAAAGGGGCTCAAAGTGCATAAAATAAAAAAAATTAACAATTAGGTCAAGTACATGTGCACATAAAACTAGGAATTCAAAATAAAAATAGTCAATGAAAAAAAGATTTAAACAAATACATGAGTGAACTTGGGTCAATATATTATACCTATGATATGGTCATGCTTTTAACTAAATTTCATTTATGAAGTTATTTTTCATTTAGTTATACAAAAATCAAGGATGTGGGACAAAAAAAAATAATTGTTTCTTAAGTTAAATAAAAAAATTGATTTTTTTAAGACAAATAATAATAAAAAGTTACACGTATTGTCTGAACAACGATTCAAAAAATAAACCAAACAAAATATTATAAGTGAGCATAATTTAAGGAATTCATTTTTAAAAAAATCTAAATTTTAAAAATATTAACAAAAAATAGATAATCGAGTTAACCAAGGTCATTTTTAAAATCAATGAAAAATCCTATGACATCAAATAAAAATATAATGGAGGCCAATCTCCAACTTAATTAAATGCTAAAAAATAAAACTGAGAAAACAAGAGAGTAACAAAAAAAAAACAAATGAATCTAGATAAATATTCTAAATCTAGGTTAATCTCCCAAATTCATAGCCCGTTAAATCTTAAACCGAGGCTCAATTAAGAAATTCAATTCAATATCAAAGAATAGAATAAAAAAACATCAATTTAAAAAATTTGTTAAAGTAAAAAAATAGCAATAAAAAAATGAAGGATGATGAAATCATAAAAAATAATAATTTTAAAATGATCTCAAATAAAATAAATAGCAATCAAAAGAATGGGAGACCAAATATGATAAATTACAAAAATTAAAGAATGATGAAATTGAAAACAAATTTCAATTCTATAAAAGAATTCAAACTAAAAAAAATCAATTAAAATAATAGAGACTAAGTCCAAAGGAAAAACAAATTGAAGAGTTGCTATTAAATTTTGAAAGGCTAGCGTGGAGATTGAGGAGGAAAGAGAAAAGAAAAGAAAAATAAAAATTCAATCGGCGCAAAATCCAAAAGGATTATATCACACGTGTCACCTAGGGATGTAATACCCACCGTGATGAATTGAAAAACACAAAGGAAAACCATTTTTTTATCGTCGTAAGTCACTTCAAATGCTGTTTAAGCATGACAGAGTGACTTACTTGCCGACGCTATCAACAAACATGCCAACCACTTTTTTTTTTTTTTTTACTTTGCATTAATTAAAAGATCACAATTGCTTTTAAAACTACAGGATAATAACAAAAAAACAAAACCCGAAAGGAAAGTATGAATTAACCCCAGGTTAGAAAAATCTTGATTACCAGGCCAATTAATTCATCATATAATGTTATAAAATGTAAAATATGAAATACATCCCTAGACTCAGGTATATAATTTTTTTTTTGTTTTTGGAAGCATTTAATTAATTATACAACTTGAAAAGTTTGAAAAGACCAATATACCCCCATTAATTTGACTAAGACAAATGAACCCTGTAAAAAAATCATATTACTACCAACAGATAGGATGAGAGGGGCAAACTAGCAAAATCTACTATTACAATTTACATAATTTATTAATCAAACCAAACCCAACCCAACCTAAAATTCAACTCGCTCTAATTGAAAGACCTGATCCATTTATTATTAACCATCTCCTTCTTTAGGGTTGCGGTGCAACGAAAGGCAATATTTGTAAGTAATATTTGAGAATGTGATTCAAACTCTATTTTTTTAAAATTTAAAATTTTATTTTTGTTTAAAATTAATTTTTTAATAATTTTAAATCATTTTGATATACTGATATCAAAAATAATTTTTTTAAACTAAAAAAATATTATTTTAATATATTTTCAAGTAAAAAATACTTTGAATTATAATAATAAAATTAATTTTTAATATTTTTAGATTATTTTAATATACTAATATCAAAAATAATTTTTTAAATAAAAAAATATTATTTTAATATATTTTTAAATAAAAAATACTTTAAATTACTCTCGAGAATAGTTACTCTATTTGCGGTAGTTAATGTGTTTACCAGGAATAAAACAGAATAGAAAGAATATAAGATAAGAAGAAACATTATAGTGTAAAGAAGCTAACACCATC
>Ga0325411_1003242_pt1 | contig 18340 bp, 14 predicted proteins | sample PopdelMetagenome_13_FD_206181 | JGI IMG/M metagenome (GOLD analysis project Ga0325411, IMG submission 206181) | Populus deltoides microbial communities from Bellville, Georgia, United States - Xylem-PdIQD-R4 | ecosystem: Host-associated > Plants > Phyllosphere > Stem > Wood/Secondary xylem...
TTTTCTTCTCCTCAGTTTTTCAACTTAAATTTCGATTCTTTTCCTCTCCGTTCTTCAAAACTGACACTTCAATTTCAATTTTGTGAATCTTCATCATCTTCATCAGTTTAAAAGGTATGTGTTTCTTCTATTTCATTTTACTTTAAGGGTTTTTTTTGCTTTTTTTTTGTTATGTTTTTTGTTTTGGTGTATTTTTTGTAATGTAGATAAAGTCTATAGTTTTTTTTTAATTTATTGAATATTTTTTATTGTTGTATTGGCATAATTATTATTTGTTAATTTGTTGAATATTTATTGTTAATGTTGAATTTACCATAGAATTAGTAATTGAATATGTTGGAATAATTATTAATTTTACTCTATTATTGCATGCTTTGTGTTTAATTTTTTTCATTTATTTTGATTGTTATTCTATAGTTTTTTTAAATTTATTGTTTTGTTGTATTGGCATAATTATTGAATAATTTGTTGAATTGTAATGCTTAATGTTGAATTTATCTTAGGATTAGCAATTGAATATGTTGGAATAATTAGTATAGATTGGGTAAATTGGTTGTGGCTATTGTTAATATGTGCATGTTTGTGAATTTGGGTAGTATCCGGTATAGGGGAGGTGCTGTCGATTTGTTTTTTAAAATTTAAATTTAATTATATAATTATTTGTATAAAATTGTGAAGATGCGTAGAACGAAAACCAGAGTTAGTCGCTCAAGTATAGTCGCAGCTAGTTCATCTAGCAGCGAGGATGATATTTCCTTAGGTGCCTCTCAAGAAGAGGCACCTACACCACCTGCGCCGTCAACCGATGCTGCCTCTTCCAGTGGTACTTCACAGTGCAGAGGCGGCGTGCCTTCGCAGCGGAATCAATTTACCCGCAAGTACAAGGCATAGTGGAAGGACGACCTTTCAATGTAAGTTTGTTAAGGTTTTAGATTTTTTTAAAAAAATTACAACATAATTTATGAAGTAATCACTATTGAATTTATTTCATTTATTTTCAGGTTCACAAACATTGAAGCTGCCCGAGTAATATCATCGGCGTTTAAATCGTCGATGGAGATTCCATTGTTTCAATGGAGTCAGATATCCAAGCATCCTGAATGGATGCCTCAAATCAATGCATGGTTTAACAGGTTTGAGGTTGGTATTAATTTATAATTTTCAGCTTATTAATATAATTGTAAATAAATTATTATTTTTATTTAAACTTGTTTATTTATACACAGCACAAATTCTGCTGGGACAGTGAGCATAACACTGTTGTGAGGAGGGTGTGGGAAAATCATGCGGCAACTAGGTAAGATCGAAAACAATACAAGATTTTTTTTAGACAAAAATTTATGTTTCGAAATGTAATTTTTGGTTACGTGAAGTAGGTTGCGTGATTTTTTGTATGAAGCACAAAAAAAAGGCAAAAAAAACCACGAGGGATAGGGGTTTCCAAGGCTAGTACGATGTTGCGGTTTGGAGGGATTTCAAACCGATATACATCCCGGAAGATATATGGCCGCACTATCTTGAGCACGTGACGTCTGAGCGGTTCACACGAAGCTCACAGTCCGGTGCTGGCAACCGGAATCGGCCAATTCATGGCGGGATGACAACGCACACTGGCGGCTCCGTTCTATTTGCTGCACATGCGAAACGGATGGTAAGATTAATTTAAATGAAATATATCGTTAAATTCAGTTGTTGTTAATATATCTTTTTTCATTATAGGCTGCGTCTCTTGGACGTGAGCTGAGCCCGATGGAGTTGTTTGTGGAGACGCACGTGCGGAGTCAAGACTGCCAGAAGGGGGCGCAACAGTTCGTTGATAACCGTGCTCAACATTTCATGGTATGTTTGTTCAACCATTTTATTTTGTAAGTTATTATGTAAGTTATTATGTTTATTGTATTGAATATGATGATTACTTTTTTTTTTTTTCAGGAGACCTATAATAATCGGTTGAGGGAGAGGTACGGGGATGATATTTTGACCCATCCAGAATTTGATCCGGATTTGTGGATGGAGGTTGGCTCGTCAGGTGGACCCGATAAAAATTGGGTTTACGAGCTCTCCAACACTACGGCCGACAACTTGCGGTCGACCCGTAGTGTTTCAACCGTTGGGAGCTCCCAATCAATATCGAGCTCCCACTCTAAGGAGTTCGTGGCCTTGCAGCAACACACGGCTCAGCTCACCAAGAAATACGATAACCTATCAGCAGAGTATGCACAACTCAAAGCGTCTCATGCACAACAAAGAGCGGAACAAAGAGCGGAGTCTGAGCAAATCAAACCGTCTCAAGCACAACAAAAAGCGGCTTATGAACAACAAAAAGCGGCTTATGAACAGCTTCGCGAAATGATTATGAACATGGCAAATAGTGGAACATGTGCACCTAATCTTTTTTGCCGTATAACCACCAGCCTCCTCTAGGATCTCCTCCTCCTCCTCCAGCTCCACCTTTATATTAATTTGTAATAAACATTATTTACCTTTAAAACTTCATTTAATATTTTTCTTGAAACATATTCAGTTTATAATGAATATTATTTAACTTTGTTTTTTTTTATGTTTAATATAAATTTTATTTGCATAATTGGTTTGTATTACAATTAATTTATATAGTTTTATATTATATATTCTAAATAATTTTTTAAAAACAAATTCAGAAAAAAAAACTATTACCAAGGATTTTACCGATGGATTAATTCGATCGGTATTTTAAACATTCACCGACAGACTTACCGACGGAATTAATCAGTCGGCATTTAACAGTAGCTGCCACTAGTACCGACGAATTTACAGACGGATATATTCGGTCGGTATTTCATACACTCATCGACAGATTTACCGACGGTGAGTTTCCGTCGGTCAATCACAATATCACCAACGGAATAAACATCCGTCGGTATATTTCAAGCGGGAATCTTTTTTTTTTGCGCGCAAATTCTGTCTGTAAAACCATCGGCAAATGGTTTTTTTATTTTTCTGACCGATATAGCGACGGAATGGGGAATCACCGATGAAAGGAAAGCCGATGGACGTAATCCGTTGGTGATGATGTCGGTAAAAAAATCACCGACGAACTTCTAATCACACACCGACGGAATTTTGCCGTTTGTAAAACTGTGAATCTTGTAGTGAAAATAGAGAAAAAGAAAAAGAATATATATATATATAAGGGAATACACATGAAAAAAGCCTAAAAGAAAGACCACCCAAGTTTGTTGGTGAAAAACCAAAACGCCAAGTAAAAGTTGAAAGACTAAAATGTCTAAGATTGATAAAATTAGCAACCCAAATTATGATTGGTAAAAAGGCTCATTAGTGAAAATGCTTTATTTTGGTGTTTAAGGACTCAATTGGAATTTTGAAAGGTTTAATGAAGTTTTTTTATGGACTTAATCGCAAGGTAAATCAATTTTTAAAAGTCAATTTGGATGTTAATTGAAACAAATCGAAGTTTGAGGACTAAAATTAAATTTTGAAAAGTTTAATTGATCAAATCATCAAGGGCTTACTTGCATAAAATTCAAAGTCTGGTGAGCAATTAGGGATTTAATTGAACAATTCATAAACCAAAGACCAACTTGCAAAAGGTGCGCGACTTCATGGATTGAAATCAGTCAAATCAAAGGTCAAATCGAAGAAAATTGAGAGTTTGATGGTCATATGAGGGTCCAATTGAACAAATCAAAGACCAATGTAAGAGGCGCTCAAATTTAAGGATGGAAATTGAATCTAGCAGAGATGCGATTGAATGAAATTAGAAGTTTAAAGGGAAATTACGAGTAAAATTAAACAAAATTTGAAGAATAGGGATCAAATTGAAAATTATTAAATCTAAAATAAAAAACCCTAATCTGTACGGATTAGCTAAAATAGTGCCATTCAAGATACTATGCATCTTTTTTTTTTAGTTTTTGGATGATCGGATAGACACTTTCAAGTGAATGAATGTGGCGTTTCTAACTACTTTAGAGTCTGAAACCATCACCATTCAACTTAGAAACACCCCCTATATAACCCTATGTCTTTAAAATCAAATGTTTACATCCTATATTCTTCATTGATCTCCACAATATCTTATCCTAATTAGTCATCACTGTAGTTTCAGTTGTCATCTATTTGAGTGGACACTTTCAAATGCTTAAATATGGAGCTACAAACCTCCAAAAATAAGCAAGGATGGATCTGATTAAAAGGTATACACCACCTCCACCAAGTTTAGATAGTCTCAAGCAACGTTGATGTCAGAGTTACTCCAACAAAGTCATGAAAGTGACCAACCTAACTAGTCTTGACCAAGACACCCATTTGCAGAAAACCACCTAACTCTTTCATGTGTTTCCCTTTAAAAACCCATAAAGGATTCCTATCAAGGGTCTAAAACCCTTCTCTCTAGATCTAAAGGCCAAAACACCTCAATTTGGCCTTCAAGTTTGTTACAAAACCACCTAAACCTAAAATCATTGGTTCTGTATTGGAACCAGCTTGGTTTTAGTTTGTTAGAACCCTAAGAAACCTATCTAGAAGCTTGAAATCAGCTTATAAAAATAGAGGTAATCAAGAGTAGAAAGAAAAAAAGAAAAAAAGGCAAAAGGAGAGTAAAAGAAAGAAGAATAAAGAAACTTTGGCTAAGGTGCAAGAAATTCAATCCATGAGACTTGGAAGCTTCAACTCTCTATGGTTAAGTCTGAAGACCAAGAAAAAGGAAGGCAATATCAAAAATCAATTCAAACTTAAAGGTTTTAAGCTAAAAGGTATATACATTCAAAAGGATGGTTCCATGTTCTGGGTTTGTGGTTTGGTAATTTGGAATGATAAATGATGAATTTTGAAGCTCAGATTGTTCAAGCATGCCTTTTGCTTTGAGTTGGCAGTTTTTTGGGTTTGAAAATCAATGCATTTTTTAGCTTTTTCTGTTTTTATTGTTTCTTTGGTCCTAAATACATTCATCATTGATAATATGGTTTGTGGAAATAAGAAAAGCTTGTTTTTAAAGCTCAAAATGGCCATTCTGGATTTGCTTAAGTTTATGGGTTTTTCTAGTTTCTGCTAGGTTTTAGTTTTTGCAAATTCATCTGATAAATCTTGCCTTAGGTACTAGTTTTAGAGCTCATTTTTTTGTCATTAACTCATATAAAATATGTTTGTATCATGTAGGTTGCATGATTTTTGGTATGAAGCACAAAAAAAATCTAAAAAATATGCTAGAGAAAATGCTCTACCAGGCTGGAATGACATGACAGTATGGAAAGATTTCAGGCCACCATGCATCCCAGAGAATATATGGATGGAATATATTTAGCACGTGATGTCTGGGCATTTCACACGACACTCACAGTCCAATGCGGGGAACCAGAATGGGAAAATTCACGGTTCGATTATCACGCACACTAGTAGCTCCATTCTATTCCTTTTGCATGCGAAACGGATAGTAAAATTAATTTTAATCACATCTATCTGTAATTAATTTGTTTTTATTTATAAATATATTTAACTGATAATATTTTTTTCTTAGAGGCTACGACTCTTGGACGTGAGTCAAACCCAATGGAGCTTTTTGTGGAAATGCACGTGCGGAGTGAAGACCACTAAAAAGAAGTGTAACAGTTCGTCGAAAATCGCCCTTAACATTTTATGGTATGTTCGTTCAACCATTTTCTTTCATAAGTTATTATTTTATGAATTGAATTTGATGATTTCATTTTTTATTTCCAAGAGACATTTAACAGCTAGTTGAAGAAGAGATACGAGGATGATTCTTCGACCCACTTGGATTGATCCTGATTTGTGGATGGAGGCAAGATCGTCTAATGGACTCAATTGAAATTAGGTATATAGACTCTCCAACACTACGGCCAAGAACTTGGGGACGAATCGTAGTGTTTCAACCGTTGGGAGCTCGCAATCAATACTGGGCACCCAGTCTCTAGAGTTCTCAACCTTACAAGAACATACAACCCATCTAAATAAAAAATATGAATGACTCTATACGAAATATAAAGAACTCCACCGAAAGGTCATGAATATTAGATCATAGATGGGTGGACATTTGCATCCCTTTTTTGCTCTATGGTCTTGGGAACGACCACCCTTCTTTGTAATAAATATTTGGCTTTTATATTAAGATAATTTATTTGTACATACTTGAATTTTATACAATTTTATTTTTTTTATTATTTTCCTTTTCTATTCAATATATATATATATATATATATATGGAGTTACCGACAGACTCAATCCGTCGGTATATTCCAGAGAATTGAAAAACATTTACTGCATATGCCACTTCAACTGTTACATCGCCGACAAAATTATTCTATCATATGTTACAGAGGGTTGGAATAAAATTACTCCAAATGCCACTGCCAATCACCGACAAAATAATGTCGTTGGTATATTCCAACGGGTAATTATTTTTTTGGCACGCATTATCAGTCTGTAAAACAATACATAAAATAAATTACCGATGAGCGGTTTTTCGACGGACATTTTTTGTCCTTGATTCAGTCAATAAAATACGCGCCAACGGAATGGTAGAGTAAATATCGACTAAATATTTTGTCAGTAAAACTGTTAAATGTAGTAGTGAATGATCGGTTCATTAAATCCATGAGAATTTGATCAATATTCCAATAACCACTTAAATTTTAATTCATGGGGATTAATGGTTAATATTCTAGTATAAATTTTGGACCTCCAAGTGAGGCTGGTATCTAAATATTAAGAGTTAACTAAAAAATTCTCAGAGTTATTCAAAATATTCACTAATTTTAATTAGGAGTATTTTTTGCAGTAATATACAAATTACAAAAAACCTTTTTCATAAGATTTTTTTGGGTACAGGAGCTTATAATAAATTATTAACACTAGATTTATTTACATGAATAAATCTCGATTCTAAGTCATAAATAGACTATCTATCAGAAAACCCCTTAAAACCACATCAAACCACACATTGTAGCTTACCTCAAGTAAGATGCACTAGGGGTACCAATACCTTTTCTAACCACAACCAATCTCTTACCCTTAAAATCTCTAATAAAACTAGTATACTGGGTTTCCTAGCAACCTTGAACCAAACAACTAGATGGCGACTCCTTCAAACCCCCCGACATCGCATGTCCATGTGTGATAATTATCACAATTTTAAAAATTGATTCAGGGGTAAACTTGGGGCAAGACTCGGGTCACGGATCAGAGGGTCAACCTAGGTTGACCCATGTCAATATAAGGATAAAAGTTGTTATTATCATAGTTTTAAAGCCCGACTCAGGGGTTGACTGGGACAAGGCCTTACTCATGAGTCAGGAGAGTCAACACGGTTTCCCCGAGTCAACGTATGAATAATAATTTGTTATTATCATAGTTTTAAAACTCGATTTGAAAGTCGACCCGAGGCAAGGTTTAGGTAATGGGTCGAGAGGGTGAATTCCGCTGACCTAAAATTTCTTTTAAAAATAATCAAACCAACCTTGTTTTGATCACAATTTATTTTTCAAAAAAGTCAACGGGTTTTTTACACATGTTTGATCTCGGGTTGACTTATTTTTTTACCAAGTTAGGCCGTGTCAATTTTTCTTATGTTTTTTCTTAAACTCGAACCAATCCAGGTTCTAGATCAACCAGCTAAGTCAATCCTGGTTTTATAACTATGGTTATTATAATATTATTAATTTCAACACTCAATATAAACTAAAAAGAATAATATCTAATTATTTTTTAAAATATATAAGTTTGACAATAATATATAAATATTTTTTTATATATTTTTTTTTATCTTGTTCAACATAACCATATAGGATACATAGACAATCACTTTGTTTTATATATCACTACCTCACACAATTTTATCTTCATCTTTTTCAATTGTACCTTCGTCTTTTTTTTGTCGTGTCTCTTTTGTATCTGCTACTTTATTTTTTTTTGTCTCATAACAGTAACCAAATGCTATCTTATAATTTTATTTATTGAACGTAGTTTATTTATACATTAATATATTGGTAAACTAAATAAAATCCTTCTGAAATCATTTAATTTTACTCCCTTTTCTTATCAAAACTGAAAACGTTTTTTTTATCCCTCTTTCATTGTTTGTTAAAGAGCAGATTAATTTTTTTTTCAAACAACAATTTATATACACACACACAATATGAGGAAAGCATACCCTTAAATCTTTTGCTCGCATATTTCATACTCAAATTCTTTAAACATCTATATTTTCAAAGATTGATAGTTAGCATTATTCCATCTCTATCATAATATGGTTGATTAATTACAACCGAAAGAAAATGTACCTTTCCGATCATGGAGTTTTTTTCTCCAAATTTAAAAAGGAAGCTTTTGCACATTGGTAATTGAATGTTCAAGACTCTGTCTTCAATTATGTAGCTTTTGTAAATTAATATGTGGGATTTTCGCCTACAGAATACATAGTATTGCTTTAATGAAAAATAATTTTTGATTAAAGTGTCCAATTGAAGCAAACAATGTACATTATCAACTTGGGAAGCTAATTCATAGCGTTATAATTTAGGAGTTGGTGTTTTAATGTGTATGTGTGTGTGTGTGTGTGTGTGTGTATTAGTTACGGATAAGTCTGCAATCCCAAGTCTAATCAAGCGAATAAAACTGAGAAAACGAAAATATAGTTAGCTTCTGGGATCTCGAAAAGACAACAGTCAATTACGATCACAAAGAGAAGTGCAGAGAGGACAAAAGGTAATATATCTCTCTAGAGTATAAATAGATGGATTTCCTATATTATACATGTTAGAAAACCTCCTTTCATGCTTAATTTCTTGCTTGTCCTTTTCCTTGAAGATAAGATTTGCCAGGTAGGAAAATCTTAGTGCATTCTAATCTAAAGAGTATGAGTTTCGAGAGCAAATGATGATAAATCTTGACCCTCTAGCATAGCTTGTTGTTGTTGGTCAGTATTTATCCCTTCATGCTGTCCATTCTTTTGACCTCTTTTTCTATCATTTTTCTTTTGTTTTCTCTGATTACTTGAACAGTCCCATCTTTCATAAAATAAATGACTACTTCTTTAAGAATTTCTGAATCAAACAAAATTTTGATGGATTCATATATAAACCTTCTCGAAATAAAGCTTAAAAGAAGAAAGCAGCCACCGGAGTAAAGAATGTTACATTTACTATATTTGTGCGTATGGACAACTCTGAAGATCCCATGTCGGCATGGCATGTTTGCGCATGACAATTTGATTAAGGGAAGAAATTCTAACTACTTTAGTGCCGAAATAGTGCTTTAATGTGGATGATGTGTTGTTTCATGTCTGTACATGCTATTTAAGCAAGTGGAAGAGAACAAAAATGACCAGATATGTAGAACCAAAACAGCTAGTTTGGTTTGTTAATTAGTGAAAGGAAGAAAGGAGTAACAAGAACAAAAATTTGCTACTCCAATGAGGAATGACTACTCGTGTGTATGTTTTAATGTAATGGAGATGACTATGAAAGCAGAATGATTCAACTCGTTATGGAGATAAGACAAGCGACTACAGCTAGCCTCTGCTTAACAGTGTGTTTCCATTAATTTCCTGTACTGTATTGACTAAGGAGCATACAAGTCATTTCAACCTCTCTCAAACGTAGGTATATAAGAAGGCTGTTGTTGCTCTAGCTTCATTTATTACTACATTAGCTCACGTAATTGATTTCCTCTATCATCATAGTATTATTTGCCACTCTCACGATTGAGTTCTTTGCGAACTATGGCAACTTCGATGAAAATGAGGATCTTGTTACTGTCCATACTCTTACTATTAATGCTTGTCGGGAGCTCTGATGCACGTTTTTCTCGTAAGTTTTCAATCATGCCAGAGAAGTTGGTTAGCCGCCATTTTTTACGTGATTTGGGCTACGAAATGTCAAAAGTTGAGCATTATAGAAGGTGGATGCAAGACACCGATAGACTCTCACCGGGAGGGCCCGATCCTCAGCATCATTAATTGTTACTATCTGCTAATATTACTGTTGCTGTGGTTTCCATGTTGAAGGGGTATCTGTGCAAAACCATAAGGTAGTTCGAGCACTACCTTATTGAATCCAGGACAAACTAAGTCATGAATAAGTTTGATGAGTGTGTTTTCGTTTTCGTTTTCGTTTTCGTTTTTGCTTGCTTTGCAACACTTACTAATGAACTTGAGAAGTCACCCTTGTTGTCTTGCAAGAGCACTCAACGTTAAGCTACAAATGAGTTGAGTCTTTATCGGACACTAGACTATCTGTTTTTGGTATTGTAACACCTTGAAATTTTTAATGCATCTTTGTTTATTTATCTTGATTTTTATACGTGTAAATATGGTAATTCTTTCATATTTATTATCATGATGATTTTATACATGTAAATATGATAATTATTTTTTAAATTTAAAATCTTTTTAGTCTCACTCATCACTCATCACCCGTAATACAAATTAAAAACCACATACCTATCCATGACGACGAGGGATTTCTTTTTTTTTTCTATTAATGTAAGGAATTATCTAATTTAACAAAAAATTTAATAGAGTTTCCCTTACACAAAAACTCTATTTAAAATTTTATCCCACTTTAAAATACATACAAATAACAAAAATAATTCAATAGAACAACTCAAGTAATCTAGATACTCACATGCTGCTTTAGGAACACCACTCAAACCACAATAATAACTATATTCATTCACCACATGTTTACACCACATGTTTACACCATTATAGATAATTTTGTTTTACAAGATGAATGCAATAATTATATATACCTACATACAAAATAAATTCCTAAATACTTAACAACCATATATTTTACTAATTACAATCCAAAAATATTAAAACTTGAAATATGCATTAGTTTAACTACATGAAGGTTATAAAAAACATTCGATAGAATTTCCTCTATTTTTATTGGTATCAAGTTATTGACAACACTTTTATTTTATGTCATTACAACTTCCATCTTGATCCAATCATCCTGCATCACATCCCATTCATCAAACAATCTCTCAATACTTACATTTATCAATATATTCAAGTCTCATAATATCAATTAATAAGTCAACATAAAGTATTACTAAAACAATTCGTAAGATAAACAAATTCATCACTAAAGAGTAATAAATGCTAACTAACTACATATATGCATTTAGACTAAATGAATACAATATTAAGATTAAGAGTCATATTGTCTTAAAACATCTAATGTATTCTACTACTTTATATTATAATCTTATCTTATCATTTTGAAAATGATTTAGTCATACTAACATCTATACATATATATAATACATCCACTATAAACTACACATTTCCTACTTGATTTTTACAACACAAAGGTAATACATCTATTACATACTAAACATTATCTACTTAATTTTTATAACACAAAGGTTTTCAAAGAAAATAAAGACATAAATATTACATTCCAAAATGATAATTCATAAACAACAAAATCTTACATCTAACGATCTGCATCACCTCGCGGTGTATCTGTTTCAACAATAACCACATTAATCAATTTACTCAATATCTTAGTCAAATATTAATTATTTTACTCTTAACCTTTGAAATTTAATACTTTTAACTTCAATCAATTAATTTACATAATCTTTTAAAAACTTAAATATTTAGTTAACTCATCTCTATTACCAAATAATTCTAACACTTTCATATAATTACTCACAAATTTGGTTTTCCTTCCTTGATTACCCATAATCCGGCTAACCTTTTTTTTTTTTGTTAGCCATTCCATCCAATAATTCCATACGAATTACCCTACCTTCTGCTCGTGATGACCCAGCTCCTCCTGTCTGATAACCAGCTCCAGACACAACTCTTGAATCAATCAAATGTCATTATATCATTAGTCCATCAATATTTTTCTTACGTGCCGAAACACAAAGCACATAATTTTTTATTTGTAATTCGTTCTAATAAAAATTCATTCTCAAACATAACATCATTATTTTCCATACAACCACATATTTAAATCAAGTTACTTCTTTTCTTGCTTTATGTTCATAATTCTTCCATCAAATAATCCTTTTATTCTTTATGCCCTCACATCATATTATTTATTTTATCTAAACATGTGTAAGAACTATATTCAAACACAATCTAAACATCTTATCTTCATGCTTTCTTTTAACTAGTTCATTTCTCTTTTAAATTGAATGTACTTATTGTTTCTCAACTTTAATGTTATTTCGTCATTTAATCTTTCTTACATATTTCAAATATCATGGTTAAACATAGTTTTCTAAACATTAGCACCAAAACTCATTCTTCCACTTTTCATTCATTTGGTCGAATGTGATGTTCCTTTTCCTCCCCCAAATTTTTCTTCATTTACTTGTTATTTCAGCTAGTTTTCATTCTATTCCACTTTAACTACATCATTTTTCCTTCCCCTCCTAATGCCCTCAAATTCTCATAGAAACCCTAAGTTCAAGAATCAAGGATTTAAGAGAAATTAAAGTAAAGTTCCATGAAATTACCTCCTAACTTAATCAAGTAAACATAAAAACATCTAAATCAAACATTAAATTCAAACTTCTCATGCTTACCAATTGACTTTCTTCCCATTCATCTTCTCTCCCAAGGTTAGCCAAATTCCCTCACTCAATTCCTCCTTCCTTCACTTGATTCTTTCTTAGATTAGGGTTTTATAAATTGAACTTTGCAAGTTTATAAGGTTATTCTCTCAATTTTCTTACTTTTTTCCTTACTTTTCTCTCTTTCTCTCACGTTCTTTTTTGTTCTTTCTTTTCCCAATCTGCTTTTGCCTAGTCGGTAGTATATAAAAGGAAGGGAGAGCTGATTTGTTTTATTTTTTACTGGCAAATAGCTATTTTACCCTTAATGAGTCATTTTGCTTCTATTTGACGGTCCTTATTTTTTTTGCTTGCACTACCAAGCTCCGTTCATCCTAAAATTTTAACCAGATTTTATTCAATATATTTTAAGGTCCCTCATAAAATTTTAGCTCAATCTGATGATCAGATTGCAAATTACGTCCAATAACGTAAAACTGGTCAATTGTGATTTTTCGTCAAATTTCTGAATTTCTCTAAAAATTCTGAAATTTTAACCCAAGCTAAGGCATCATATTAGAAGGCTCTACATAAATGTTTAGAATTTTCTGGTAACCTGATTGAGAGTTACGAATTGTTTTGTTTTGTTTCCTTATTTTATTTATTTTTTGTTTAGAATTTTTCTATTCAACATCGGATTTACAATGGTGGTGCAAAGTGCTTTTTAAAAATATTTTTTGCTTAAAAAAGCATCAAAATAGTTTTTTATATTTGTTTTTTTTATTTTTAAAATAAGTACATCAAAACCATTGAAAAACACTAAAAATAGCATTGATTTGATGGTTTTTCTAGTGAAACACACCTAAAAGTAGAAACTACTGCACTCCCTAACATTCAAAAAAGGGATGAGGCTCAAGATATAGCATTCTTCATTCATGTAAGTGTTAGTCAAACACCCCTTTCATAATTTCAATATTTTGTATCATGATTTTGTCCCTATATTTGGCTAATCAATGTGTTTATCTCTATTTCTTTTCTAGTACATTTAAACATGAACCATATCAAATATAATACTCAGAAAAACACTTAACTCAAATTTTAATATATTTAATATCAAAATTCTAAACTAGGACACAAAGATAAGATTTTAAATACTGAATTGTAAAGTTTAGTCAATTAAACAATTAAATGTAAGATAAAAACAATAACATCATTCAAGTGGTTACAAAAAAAAAACATAGTTAAAAAGTCAATTTTGTTTGTATGCTAACAAATAACCATATTCTCCAAAATATATGAAATTCTTTTTATGTGTTTCTAAATGGTGGATTCCCAACTCCATTATCTTGAGTTCAATACTAGAAAAATGAAAAAAGGCAACGAAAACACCAATGAAAAATATTTTGTTGTGGTTTACCAATAAAAACTGTGACAAAACATTTTCATCAGTAATTTCAAACAGAAACTGTGATAGAATAAATAATTAATAAAAACATTTCATCAATAATTTCATCAGCATTACTAACGTGTGAAATATGGATGGAAATTTCATTGGTGATTTTAAAAATAATTAAAACTCAATAGTCCTCTACTCTCCTCATTTCATCCTTTTCTTTCAATTCATTACAATAGCCCCCATCACAAATTCAACCTCCACAATCCATTTATGTTGACGCAACATCTCTCTAAAAACCTAAGCTTTCTTCTCCTGGTTCTATTTCTTATCAACCTTCACTCCACCAAATAAGCAAACTCACTCATTTAAGATTTAAGTTAATTTATTGAAATTTGTATATAGTATTTGTATATTAAGTGTTTTACTTGTTTTATAATGATAATTTAATTGTATTAATGTATGATTTGTATTTTTAGGGTTTGTTTGGATTTGAGGAAAATGGATTTAATTTGTTATTTGATGAAATTGAGTTTGATTTTATAACTTAAGTATGTTAGAATTGAAGAAATGATGGGTAATTTAATGGGTACCAATTATTTTTTTATCAATTTTATGGTTAATTTGGAAATTTGGGGAAAATTGATTGTGTTGAAATGATAATAATTAAAGATATTAATTTTGGTTAAATAAGTTTAAATAGAAAAAATGTTGCATGATTAGTTGGGTCCCAATTAATTTTAGTCAATTATGGATTTGTTGAAAATTTAGAAAAAATTAAATTAATATGTAACTAATAGATAACAATTAGGGTATTAATTGATGCATGTTATTTATTCTTATATTGAGTAAATAGTGGATAGTTAGTTGAGTACCATTTACTTATTTTGTCAATTTTATGGTTTAGTTGAAAATTTAGGGAAAATTAAATTTGAGTGGAACTAATAACAATTAGGGGCTAAGCATGTTTAAAACTTATGAAGTGTGTGATAGTTATTGGATTATGAGTTATATTTTTCTAAACTAAGGGAATTGAGTTACTTTGGAATTAAAAAAATATAATGTGTTATTAAGTTATTAGTTAGCTTGTGTAGGTTAATTGTGATTTATTTTTAATAAATAATTGAATTTGTGTTTGACAGTATGTTTCAATTTTTGAATTATGTTCATTGTTTCCTAATATATTTAAGAAGAAACAAGTCTAAGTCAAACAAGAGCATTCTTGCTTCATCAAGTAGTAGTATTAGTGATTATATCGTGGATCTAGAGGATAATTATAAAGAAGCACCTAACGTAGATGTTACTGATTAAGGCTCAACCATTGAAGATAACATGTCAAGCATCCCTTATTTGACAGTGCCTATTCTAGGCAAATGGATAATAGAATGGAACGATCGCCTCTTTTTGTGATTGATAGTTATTTTAAGTTTTACAATTATATGGAAATAACTTCTTTAAATTAATTTTCAATATTACCAATTTTAAAGCTACACGTTAAGGTTGTTAAAAACGCATTTTTAACACGACACGGAAAATATAAAATAAACTCGGATCGTAAAATCGTACGGAAATTTTTTTTTATAAATAGTTCAAGCACCTTAAAATACATGGTTCAAATAAAAATTCATACATAGTGCAAGCATCTTTAAATACATGGTTCAAATAAAAATTCATGCATAATTTAAATAATTTTTCATTAATTAACAATTAATAAACTTAAAACAAACAATATGGTGTGTCATGTAAACTAAAACTTATATTAAATATAAATACAATATACTTATTTTATATTATTTTTTAATTTGCTATTTTGATTGTCTTTCTAACAATATAATGGTCCTTTCCAATTACCTTAGTTTTAGATTTTTATTTATTTATTTGAAATCATTGATGATACATAATTATTATTTTTTTGTATTTGAAAAGCTTTTGATTTTTTTTATTAATTTTTTTAAAATAATTTTGAATTCTAAAAAAACAGAGAAAAAGTAACATGATAAATGACCGTCCCGCACGTGCCACCCAGGCAATCACAATCTCTCTCGCTCTCTTTCTCAAATAATCATCATCATCATCGGTTTTTTTTCTCCCCTCTCACTTTCAAGCTCATCTCTTGCGCTCTCTTTGTCAGGACTAACAACTCAGTGTCATTTCCATGGCTTTTGCTCATTACTTGGTTGTCATTCCCACTGAACCCTCACATCTCACAAAAGCTACACTCATTAGCACCTCATTCTCCTCCAGTCCTCTTCCCCTCCTCCACCTCCTCCCACCCCACTTTCTTTTAATAAAAATCACTTTGATTTAACTTTCTCTTCTACCTCACTGAAAACTAAAGCACGTGATTTGTTAATAATAGTTGTTTTCAAGAAAGGCGAAGGTAAAAGAATCAGAAGTGTTAATAGTTTTTGTTAATTTTATCAAACTCGGTCCAAGTTTACCGAGTTTGACCGATTTTAACCGAGTTTGACTGCGTTTGACCGAGTTTGCTGGTTTTCGAGTTTTCTACCCGATTTAACATTATATATATGTGTTGACTCGTAAAATCATACGATTTTACGAGTCAACTCGCGAGTTTGACAACCATGCTACACGTTTCATCGCCTATATGATGAAATAGTTATTATTTCAATGGAGTGAGCTTCATGACCATCTTGAATAGATGTGTAACACCCCAAATTTTTTAGGGAATTTTAATCTTTTTTTTCATTTATATGAAATATAGAGATAATTTATTTTTATACGACTATCAGAACTGTCTTAAACTCAGAACCTAATAATATCGTTAATAGATATATTGATACTCAATCTCTAATTATACTTTTTAATTTATTCATAAGAATTTTATTTACAAACATTCATTAGAGAATACTAGAACTTATTCATTATAGGAGAACTAAGTAGTTCGTTAATGCTTTATGAAAAGATGTGGTCTCCTAAAGCAATTACCTATAAAATATACAAAATCATGAAACTCATATGTCATTAGGGTTATACTATTTATCAATGATGCAAGCATAACCAATTTCACTATTCTTTTTGCAAATAAATCAATTTATGCCAAATTCTAATTTAATACATTTTCATTAACCTTTAATAAGCTTTTATTTCATCATTGTACTCATTTAACTATCATCGTCAAATCATAACAACTCTTGTTCACAACACATTTGATTTATACTACGATTTGTTCCCTCAAACATACTTAATTCATATGATTGTATGCATCTCATAACCATTTTCAACCCGTAGTATATTTCATTTGACATCCACATTAGGTTAACACTATTGTTTCATTTCACAATACATTTCATTTATCTTACTTTTTGTTTCACAAACATGTTTAGGCATCTTTAGCTTCTCGAATATCCAATTTATTCTAATCAAATATTCATATTATTCTAACTCATTATACACCATTTTGGCTTCCCACCTATGATTCATTTCAGATACAGATTCATGTTCTCTTAACACATATTTTTCTATTTTTTGTTTTTTCCCATATATTTTCATTTTATTCATTGGCAATTCTTTCATAAGAATAAATTATACATCATTCATTTATTGTTTCCATTTCAATGAAATTTTGGGAGAGTTTATCCTAGATATAGACCTCCCAAAAATCTTCTTCAAGTAACAAAATATAACAAACATTCTCAACAATCAAATCTCATCAATTCCTGAATTTTTATATCAACTTTTCAATACTCATAGGTAGCATCAAGCCTACCCACAATTTTCATATTTCATCAATATATAAACATTTATACCAAATAATTATTAATACAACATATAATCATCACATACATATAGCTAACATCAAAAATTCTCTTTTTGATTTTGTATCTCAAAAGTTAGTTTCTTATCTTTGGATACGCAAGATTCCATTTATTATCATTTCCTTGATTTTCAAATCCTTAGTCTCTGCATACATGAATGACGAACCAATGTTAATATCAACAAAACTGATATCATTAGTCTCCATACACACCTGGATACCAATATTAATTACGTTGATATCATTAGCATTCACTCACATGGATGACTAATCAAATTATTTCAATTGATTGCCTGGTTCATTCCTATTCTTTTTTTTTTTTTCCTTTCTTTATCTTTCTTTAAAGGTGTCAAACATTTACACAAAAGACAAGCACAATTCACTAATTTAACTTAAAAGTAAATAGGTTAAATACCATAACTATAATCCCATCAACACAATGGACTAAGTATTATTTTCATAACCTTAGGCATGTCAACATGATCACTAAATATCAATTAACTTATCAATCTTTGATTTTACAGATGATTAATTTATTTATTACCTTCTGGATTTACCGTTATGGTCGACACAATTAAATTATTAACTACAGTCATTACGATCATTCACAAATATATATATATATATATATATATATA